>OHAY01001948.1_pt1 | contig 17605 bp, 13 predicted proteins | sample 1577191 | NCBI WGS metagenome assembly OHAY01 (sample SAMEA3541504, study PRJEB24748) | human gut metagenome | biome: human gut; feature: human-associated habitat; material: faeces | place: China | collected 2012 | reverse complement strand
CCATATAATCAAGGGTCTATACGCCACCTTTTCATCGTGGCATATAGACCCTTGTCGTTTCACCGTGAAGTGCGGGGGGATATAATTACTGGGCAACTTATACTCCTGCCCAGTTTAGGAGTTAAACAATCTGTATTTATTAAGGAACTGGATAGCCACATGTAATAGACTTGAAGTCATAAGCCATACAGAAGTCTTCAATAATATTGTTCATAGTTATATTGTTGTTGAAATTATATAAAATGCAAAACAATGAGTGCTAATATACCGATGATTGCAATCCATCGGTTTATATTTATTGTTCTTCTCATTAATTCAAATTGAGCATCTATGGAGCCCTTCAAGTTTTCTATATCTCCCTTTATACCATCGCAAAGTTCTTTTGTTCCAGCTAAAACAGAATTTTGATTATCAAGTTTCTGAATTGCCTTAGAAACATCTTCGATGATTTCTTCTGACTTTGTTTTCAAATCCGAAGCATGATTCTTCACCTCTTCCACGATTGCTGCAGCGTGTGATTTAATAGAAGATGGTAGCACTTCAAGTGAGGATTTGATACTTGTAAGAGTTGTGTCTTGTGAGTCTTGCGAGGTTTTCAATTCTGTAGCAAGAATATTAACCTTATTTTCTACATCATTCAGCTCTTTAGTTGCCTTGTTCAAGAAATCTTGAAGAGAATAAAGTTTATTAACTTGAATCCGCAACTTCTCGTTCTCGGAACCAAAGTTCACTATTGTTTCCGAAAGCTTTTCATCAAAGCTTTTCGTTGCATCCTTAACATCTGCATTGAATTTGTTTATTACGCATTCACAAGATGTTTTGATAGCATCTGTAGCCGAACTAAGTTCAGATGTATTGATGTCTTTATAATTGCGTATCTCTTCAATAAATGAAGAAATATCTTTTCCCATAGCATTGAGAGTATCTGTATATCTCCCAATAATTTGTTGCAAACTTTCGCTTGTAGCAATCGTCTCCTCCACCTGTTTCTTGGCTGATTCAACTTCAGCGAGGTTGTTCTCAAGGCGTTCTAAAGCCGCATTAATATCGTATGCCATGTTTATTTGATTTTATCGTTATTTTTTATTGTTGTCTTTATCGTTGTCTGGGTTTACATATTTTCCAGTGAAGTCATTAAAATTCTTCTCATGAATAAAAAGCATTAATGCCTCCTTGCCATTTTTAATAAGATTCTCTTTGATGAATTCTTCTTTTGTTTTAAGAGCCAAAATATCATTAAATCTGTCTACATACTTCCATATTTTACTTTTTTCTCTTTCGTATAATGACATAAATCCATCGACATAGCCATTCAATGCATTGTTCTTTAATGTAGCATTACTTCCTGCTCCTGAAATGGCAATACAGTAAGTGAGAAGTAAAAGAAGAGAGGCGTTGTCAGGGTGTGCCCTTAGACATAGCAATGTAGCACCATAAAGATGTTTTAGATTGTCTACTTCACTTCCAGAGTTATCTATTGAAACCACCTCAATGTATTTAAGAACCGTATCGAAATCTTCTTTTCCGTTCTCATCTGTGTCTTTGGAAAGTGAATAGCATTGTCCATTGACCTCGTAATCATGCCTTGCATATTTTGAATTGAAATACAAGTGGATAAACTCTTTCAGCCATTTGTCATTATGTTCGGTCTCTTGATGGACAATACTGTCCTCACAAGCAACACGCATATCTTCAATAGCGCGAAATCGCTTCTTTTCCAAGTTGTCATATACAAATGCCGTGAGGAATCCTAAGCATTTGTCAAGGTAGTTGCGACCTTTTTGATTGTTTATTTGCTCAACCTTTTTATTGGCTTGTTCGAGAGAATAGTATTTCAAGAAGAAATCAAGCATAAAATGTTTGAACTCTTCTTCAGACCTATTTCGAATCTTCAATTCGTATGTCTGTGACAAGTAATCAATGGTAACATCTTCAACCAAACCGATGCAACATAAACGATAGATTGCCTTATCAGTGTCATCTTTATCTCGCTTTTTGCAGAATAATTTTCTTAGACTGCTGTATATATTATTCGAAGCATGATACCTAAGCCATCTTGAATCACCAGAACATTTACTTATTTGAGCAATCAACTCATCGAAGTCACCCACCTTATTGAGTTTAAGTTTTCCATATCTATCTTCACAGAGGGCAGACCAACCTTGTTGTTTGGCAATATTTGTAATCTCTGTTCTGATAGACTCTTCAAACTGTTCAAAGTCCTGTTGAACTTGATTATCCCATGAAACCGTTACGTATACATAGCCATCAGCATCGGCTTTCGACATAGCACTATAAATGCCTTCCTCTGAATTGTCCACTCCTTCTAAAGGACGGAGAAGTGCACGTGCCGAATGATCTTTATAGTCACAAAGAATCTTTATTAAAGCCTTACTGATATGCTGACATACTGTATTGTCGAAATTGATGTAATTATATCGTGGGGAAAGATTATCCAGAAAGACATAACCATATTGTTTCTTAACGTTTTCCTTAGACAGAATTTTAACCGCATTACTGTTGAGATCAAGTTTCAGTAAAACATCATCATTGCCGGTTTCATCAATGAGCAATCCTTGAACTTTCTGAAGTTGAGTTGGTTTTACATTGAGGATTCTGTCTGTCAACTCAATAAGAATAACCTTCTCTTTGTACAAGCCGCGAAAGGAGTTATTATGAAACCATAGAACAATGTCCTTATCCACACTTTCAATGAACCCTTTTTCCTTGCATATAGTCATGAGTTGCTGTGAAACATCTTTGCCACAATTATTATCATTGCATAACGCAAGAAAATCGGAACGTAGCACAAACTTATTTACATAAGATTCCAACCATATAGGGTCTACATTCAAAGTTTTAAGTATTGCGACACGGAGATCATTTACTTTATCTATAGTAAGATGGATGAACTCTGAAGAATCATACAAGATGTATGCTATAGCGTGTTTTTTGTCACGACCTGCACGTCCTGCTTCTTGAACAAAGCTCTCAATGGAAGAAGGATGATTGAAATTAATCGTAAATCGCACATTGGGCTTGTCTATACCCATGCCAAATGCTTTGGTCGCGACCATAAGGTTCAAATCATTTTCATTGAATCTACTCATGTCGCCTGAAGGCTTGTCACCACCAACAAAGGTGCCAATTTTCAATGAAGCTCCGCATTCAGCCTCCAAATCTGTTGATATTCCTTGATGAGTTCTCCATTCATTGTCCTCTACGCCAAATGTACCATGGGCATGAGGACAGAATACGATACCAGCATTATGAAATTTTCCATTGTTATCGGCATCATAGAATTGTGAAGCAACATAATCCGTTAAATGACATTCTTTGTGCTCATTATTCGTGTTATATTGCTGTATATCATAAGGAATCACTTTTAGAAGCTCATACATCTTTCGCCTTTTTGATTTAGCAACGATATCCTTTAGGTCCCATTCTGATTTCGCTTTCAACAGATGTTGATTGTATTCTTCTCTTAGCGGCTCAAAATCAGACTCAATATTAATGATGCGATATGTTAACTCAGGACGCGAATCATCCTCAGAACGGACTATAGTTTCACTGTCTATGGTAAGATTGCCGCCTAACGTTAACTCTCGTTCTACATCTGCAAGGACGTCAAATGACGCAGTGGCTGTTAATCCTATAACAGACAACGGACGACCTGTTTTTGTGTGCATATAGTTTATCATATTGCGTCCAAGATGCAAATATGAAGGACGGAAGTCATGTCCCCATTCAGAGACACAGTGAACTTCATCAATAACACCATAAGCAAAATAAATATGATTCTTCTCTGTCATGGAGATTAGGCTATCACGGAAATTCTCCATCATGTACCTTTCTGGTGAAAGAAGCATAAATTGAAGCGATCCATTTTGTAACATGTTTAGCTTCTTTGCTTTCATTTTTCCATCCATGCCACTATTGACACAATCACTTGTGTCAATCCTTAATGCATGCAACCCACGAACTTGATCAACCATTAAAGAAACAAGTGGGTCTACGACTATTGTAACTCCAGGTTGCAACATAGAGGATAATTGATAAGTCAATGACTTTCCTCCGCCTGTAGGTAAGAGTCCAATTGTTGTCTTATCTGATAACGATCGACTTAATATCGGCAACTGACCATGGCGGAAGGATGGCTTCCTAAAGATATTTTGCAAGAAGTATGTCAGTAATTGTTCTCTCTCCTTATCTGTAACATACGTTCCCGTAGCATTCTTTTTTACGAAAGGAGGATATATGATATTCTCAGCTGAACATATTGTTCTTTCTTTCTTCTTGTAATGAGAGGAACGTATAATATATACAACATTTGCCTTAACATTAAGCGGTAATGCATCAATATTATCACGTAACAGCATAGAGATATCAACGCAAAGGTCAAAGTCTTTGTCAGGAACAGAGGTTTCAACAACATTGTCCAGATGAAGTTTTGAATCACTAAACTCCTTGGTTGAAACAATTGTAAGGCTTATTTGAGGCAGCTTCATATTAGAACCATCCATAGCAGAAAGCTTCTCAAAAGATTCTTTAAGAAGGCGAATTGCTATAGCTGCACATGGAACATCGCGTTCTATTACCAATATAGTCCATTTCGCAGATGTTAAATTAATAGTACCTGATAGTAATGCTTGCAAAAGAATTCTCTCTACGCGTGCTATTGCGAGAGGTGAAAGAACTATCTGAAGTGTATCTTTCCACTTGCCGACAATGTGCTTTTGAGTATTATGCTTTATTACCGAAAGATACTTGCTCAATGAAACCTCTTGTTCCCAATTTCGCAAAAACGAATAATCCTTCAGTTTTTCCAAACGATAAGTGTCCCAACCACTATTAGATGCCAATTGGTCTCTGTTTTCATCGCGTAGCCTCTGGAAAATATTTGAATGATATGGTATGCCATCCAATTCAAATATAAAGCCTGTTTTTGTTTCTCCGTAGGGCAATTCAATGGAAAAATCAACTCGTTGATCTTTACAGAATCTCTTATCGGGAATATTTACTATCGTAGAAAGAGGACGTTGTGGTTCAAGAAGTTGGATTAAATATTGGCTTTCAGTTCTATTCAGATACTTTTCTACAAAATCTTTTTCAAACTGACTTTCGAGCATATCACCATTATAAAAATCCACGTTAAAACGTGGATCAACAATATGAAGAGCCTCGTTAATTTCTGTCTTTGATATTTTATGTTTGGACTTGAAGTTTATTATTTCGTTTGCTTGTGGTTTTGCTGAAATGTCAAAAATATCAGAAAAGATGTTTTCAATTTCCACAGGAGCGATTGTAGGTAAACCACGCGATACGATATTAGCAAGAATCGCAAGTTTAGAATCGCAATTCTTGGTATTTTCAAGTGATTTGTTGGATTTAACATCAAATACAGAAAGTGATTTGAACAGTTTTTCCGTTTCTTTTTCGATATCAGATTTTGCATATTCCTCTGCGACTGAATCAAGAATATATCCAGCAAAGAATTGATCTTTTTTATGAGATTCTTCAATGCGTTTACGAATATCTAGAATGCTTTCAATTCGTCTAAACTCCTTAGAGAAAACACGAAGTGAAATCGTCCAATCATTTTGCCACATACCACGATCCTTATTGAATGTCGCAAACATATCATCTGGATCTGTTGCCGCAATAAATTCATCCACTCGACTATTATTGGAATAATAAGGCCCTACGCAGACAAAATAATTAGAACCGAAAAATGACTTTTGGAACAAATGGGTAAATTGTGCCAAGTCAAACGCATCTACATCAAGAATATTGCTAAACAAATGCAGCTTCCTGTGATTTGACCGAACAAAGTCCTGCTCGTCTAAATCATCAAAGACCTTGTTAACAACATTAATTCTTATGCCTTCATAACAAGAAAGAACTTCCCTTGCCCTTTGTGTAGCAGGGGCTGAAGGGTCTATCAAATTGATTGCGACAGTCTTGTGTGCAATATTCTTTGAACGAAGGAAATCAAGCAAACAAATAGATGCAGTCCCTTGCCCACATCCCCAATCGTAAATTTCGATGTCCTCTGAAAAGATGGACGATACTTTGGGCAAACGAGTGAAAGCTTCATCAAGCTTGGCTTTATGCATTTTGCCAAAACTTCTCAGATACATATTCAGATGTATTTCATCATCAAGAATATCTTTTCCACGTTTCAAGTCCTGATACAACTTGTCTAGCACCATCTTGTCATTCGGTAATAATGACAGGGCGGTGTTACGCATTCCAATAAAGGAAATGTTATTTCTGTGTATGAATTCTCTTGTAAAATCTGACATCATAATTACTTACCTGTGATGGTTTCCGCATATGGACAGTTTTGATGCTTCTTCCAGTTGGCAATTGCAACATCTTTGGATGTATTGGCATAGCAATATTCACATAAATGAGGACATGTGTTATATTCTCCTATATCCTTTGCTGCCATGCATTGACAATATTGCCGTTGTCCTGCGTCTTTTTTATGTTTACTGATAAAATAGTGGTTATTTGGCAATTGTATCGCTCCATTAGGCAACTCAGATTCGCCAAATAAAGATGGGGCTGGAATATCTTCAACCTTTATTTTCATAAAGTCCATCAGTTCTTTATCTTCCCACGCAAGTCGGGCTATTAAATCTCCATCTATACAGCGGTTGTGTTCTATACCATATTTGTGTATGTCTATCTTTTCACCGCATGTGGCAAGCGAGTAGTTCCACCCTCTCTCTCTATTCATGATGGATAGTTTCTCAGCAAACTCTTCCATTTGTTCTGTCGTCCATTCATGGTAAGGAATGCCGTTTTTCTCAAGATTAGCTTTTACCTTCTTATAAAGGGATATATCCGCAAAACTGAACACCAACTTTTCTGTATATCCTTTCAGTTGATCTCCAATGTTTTTTACCTTGCATAACAAATCTTCAATAGTGATGTTGTCTGTGAGAATCATGGGGTCAAATCTCCACACTACGGAACCTTTCCCTAATCGGTCTACCAAAAGTTTGAAGGTTTCAATACGCTTTTCCAAAGATGGAACTTTCTCCAGCTTCTCAGATTCGTAATCATTGAGTGTGTACTGAATATAACACTTGATGTTGCGTTCTTCAAGGATATGGAGATAGTCCAAAAGAGAGCGTGGGTTCTTAGACCAAAACACGATGAAACGTGTTTTGTCATAGGAAACGTAAGACTTAACGCCATTGAATGGGTTAATCCAAGCTGAATATCCTTTTTCAAGACGGTCAAAGAACCAGTCTGCATAGAAAGCAGGAATATCAGTGCTTCTGCTTGCAGACACAATGATGGGGGCTTGTGCTTTCACAAGTCTCCCGTCAATCATTAAATCTATATGTTTCCAATATGCCATGTTTTACTTTTTTTTCGTAGCATTTTTTTCTTTTTTGTTATCAAATAGAAAATCAAATATACTCATAGTAGTAATGATTAAAAAAGGATTCCACATTCTTATTTGAGTATAACATTTCTTGCCACTTTATAGTCTACTGTGAAAACATTTCCAATCTCCTTCTGATGCAAAATTTCCATCAACATATTCTATATACTTATCAACAGGGAAAGGAAACTCTTTGAATGTAAGAGTTTGAAAGTTAGGCCATTTGTCCATAATAATTATTATTTAAAGAACTCGCAAAAGTTCAGTTAACGAATATAATCTTTATAAGATAAGGTTCTAACATCATGTCTATGCGTTAATACAAAATCCTTCCCGCTACCAAGAAAGGTGGTTGATATTTAGATTGTTGTCATGCGCATAAAAAAGAAGACGTGAAGCCTTGCTATCACCCGTTCCACGCTATAAAGGCTCTCGCATTGTCTGTCTGTCGGAACGAGCAACGCGAAAGCCCCACGTCGATGTATGTATATAATAGTCCTTTCGACCTCTGATGGTAGGATCCGCCAGAAGCCAATGCGGGCTGTTTCCGATACATCACACAGAGCGTCGCTGCTGCTCGGCTTTTGACAGACAAATTGGAATTTGCGAGATTCTTATAGCGTCAAAACCAAAGCGTACAGTTACGCCTTTTTCATTATGTGTGTCCCTTTTGCCGTTGTTGGTAAATATGCTGTTGCGCGGCTGTTGGGAGGAACAGTACAAATTTAGCACTTTCTTTCGAGAAATAGCGTTTCTTTTTAAGATTTTTTGGACACATGCTTAAATTTGTGTCGCTTTGTGCTGTTGTGCGCGTTCCCAAGGGCATCGACGTGGGGAGCGTTGCAATACTTTTAGCTTGCTCGTCCGTTTAACTGTTAATGCAAGGGATTATCATCTCCTCTTCCTCTTGTCGCTTTTGCTCTAAGCGGTCGAGGTAGTCTTCAAGTTCGGCATCGTCTGCGTAGTCATAAGCTTGTTCACCACTCACATAGTGCTTTTTAAAGAGCTCTTCAAGCGGATTCTTCTTGTCTACATTCTTTTCCATAATACTTGTATTTTTAATGTTTGTCATATAACATTTCTATCGCCACACTTGCCAAGCGATTGTTGCTTAGCAGCAAAGTGGCTTATTTGCGTTTTTTATTAGCAAATTATGCATTGCTCCATTGTTTTAACTCAGAGCTTGCTGTTTGTTATTTGATTCCTGGGCAAAAGTACGAAAATTAAAGATACGAAACAAGTTCATAATGGTTCACGGTGTGAATTAGTTTTTTATGAGAACGAACCTGTATAGTCGTGACGTGTCGGTGGCGATGAAACGTTACTCCACTGTCCCAAGTTCTTCATACCGCTGGTCAAAGGCGGCGTTTACGCGCTGCATCCAGTCGGGGAGCGACTTTAAGGCTTGATAGACCAAGGGGGCGGGCATCTCGCGGTAAAGAGCATAGGCCATGGGACCGGCGATGGCAGCCAGCGTGTCGGAGTCGCCACCGAGGGAGATGGCAAGACGTAGGCAGTCGATGTAATCGGTAGAGGCGATAAGGCACAGGATGGCAGGACCAACGGTGCCGGGACTGTTGGAGAAGAACGAGTAGGAGTCGTGAATGTCGTCGTAGGTCTTCCCGCTCCAGAACGGGCAGTATTGGTCGAGAACATGCTGACGCACAAACTCCTTGTCCTTGCCGTTCTTAAGATAGAAGATGGCGAGGGCTGTTGCCACAGCACCGTTGATGCCTTCAGGGTGGTTGTGCGTGGGGGCCGCTGTCTGCGTGGCGAGGTCTATGCACTCCTCTTTTGTATGTGCCAACCATCCTGCCGAACTGCAGCGCATTGCAGAGCCGTTGCCCATGCTCCCGTATGGCTCATGGTCGTGGTCTTTAATCCACTGTTTGAATCGGTGGCCGTAGCCGGCGTGTGGGTGTTGGTTAGCGCACATCCAGAGGTTGTCTGCCATGTTCTTGTTCTTCAGAAAAGCTTCGGCACAGGCAAAGGTGAGCACCGTGTCGTCGGTGAAATGGGCTCTTGAAGAGAACATCTTCACGGTGTTATAATCTTTTGTGCGATGTGTGCGGCCTTCGTAAGCGCTGCCTGCAATGTCGCCAATGGCAGCGGCCATTAATAGGTTTTTCATAATGACAGTTGAGTGTTGTGTTGTTGTTATGTTGCTGTTTTGTGTTTTAAAATTCTAGGCGAAATCCTTTCTGTTTAAGCTCTTCGTAGCTTTCTTTGTTGAAACTATAGAGCGCTGCCTCACGTTTGGGTGTAGGCCAAACCGTCTCGTCGAGTTTTTTCAGCAAGTCGAAACGAAGCATCTTTTTGGCAAAGTTGGCGCGGTCAAATTTTACATTCAGAATTGCTTCATACAACGACTGCAGCTCTTTCATAGTGAACTTTTCTGGTAACAGATCGAAGCCGATAGGCCGGAAATGAAGACGTTCGCGCAGAACAGAAAGGGCGTGACGCAGAATGCGGTCATGGTCAAACGCCAGTTGCGGTATCTCGTCGATGCTGAACCACTGGGCTTTTGCTGCATCGTCGCCACCCTTGACCTCTTGTATCTTGCACAACGCATAATAGGCAATGGTGATGACACGCTCACGAGGGTCGCGGTCGGGATCGGTGAAGGCATGAAACTGTTCCATATATTCGGCCTTCATGCCCGTCTCTTCCATCAGTTCGCGTTTGGCTCCTTGCTCTGCCGACTCGTCCATCTTCATGAATCCGCCGGGAAAAGCCCATTTGCCTTTGTATGGTTCAAGGCCTCTTTCTATAAGCAGAACCTGAAGGCGTGTGCCGTCAAAACCAAAGATCACGCAATCGGTGGTGACAGCGGGGTGGGGATATTTGTAAGAGAACATTTTTTCTTCCATATTCTTGTCTTGTGTAATTATTACACCGCAAAGATATGAACATTATTTCTATCCTCCAAATATTCTTGTGTATTTTTTACAATAGAGATGCGAAATATTTATTTTCTCTGTTTTTTAGCCCATAAAGCAATGAGAATGGCAGCGGCAACAACATCTATCAGGTTCCAAAGACCGCGACCTAACGCTATTTTTATGAAGGGCTGAAACAGCAAGACAAAGGCTCCAAACGTTACCATGAGGGTGTCGTTCTTCTCCTTATAATATTGGTATGCCAGGACGGCAAACACAACCATGGCGACAAAGCGCACTAAAGAATAATAGCCATAAGGCAAATGAAGCAGACATGCGAGGAGCATTACTGCCATGACGGGTTTGATAAATTTCATAATCTCTTCTTTGGTTTATTTTTTAGCAATGAGGACGGACATATAGTTTCCGTCCCTTTAATGTTTTTTTACGAAAAAAGCAGGAACCACACATTTATTATATATGTGGTTCCTGCTTATGTTGAGTTGTTGTTGTCTTTCTTGTTTTAGGTCTGACAGACCTTGCTTGTGGTTGTTGAGCGCTTAACCGAGATATTTCATCAGAATCTTGGCGTTGCCACTGTCGCGCAGCTTGGCGATGCTCTTTTCTCTGATCTGGCGCACACGTTCACGGGTGAGGCCGAGCTGGTCACCAATTTCTTCGAGACCTTTCTCGTGGCAACCAATGCCGAAACACTCGCGAATGATTGTTATCTCGCGGTCTTTCAACACCTTGTTGAGCACCGAGTTGAGCTCCTGAGCCATCGACTCGTGGTCTACCTGCTTGTCGGTGCGGGTGTCATCGCCGCTTGGCATGACGTCAAGCATACAGTTGTCCTCACCGTCCTGGAACGGAGCATCGATGCTCACATGGTGACCATCTGCCATGAGGCTCTGTCCGATCTTCTCCTCGTCAATCTTGGTGGCATCAGCAAGCTCCGACACAGAGGGGTGACGCTGGTTCTCCTGCTCAAACTTGTTGATCTCGTGGTTAATCTTGTTGAGCGAGCCTACCTGGTTGAGGGGCAGACGCACAATGCGGCTCTGCTCGGCAATGGCTTGCAGGATGCTCTGGCGAATCCACCACACAGCGTATGAAATGAACTTGAATCCTCGTGTCTCGTCAAACTTCTGGGCTGCCTTTATTAGGCCGATGTTGCCCTCGTCGATGAGGTCGGTCAAGGTGAGACCTTGGTGCTGATACTGCTTTGCCACAGACACGACAAATCGGAGGTTGGCTGTCACAAGCTTGTCCTTGGCGCGTTCGCCTTCGGGACCACCCTTCTTGATTTTCTGGGCCAACTCAATTTCTTCGTCGATAGATATCAGCGGTGCACGTCCGATCTCAACAAGGTACTTGTCCAATGCCTCACTCGAACGGTTTGTAATACTTTTCTGAATTTTTAATTGTCTCATCTTATATACCTTATTCTTTCTTAACTTGCTGTTTTCGCCTAATTGTCTGATTTACAATTTATTATTATAATTAGACCGAAAATCCTTGCAAAATTACGAAAAAAAACTGACATTTGCAACCCTACGGCTTGGTTTTGGAGGTTAAATACTGTTAACGTGCGGGATGGGGCTGGTCCCGCACATTTTTTCACTTGGCCGGCTGGTTTTTGCTTGGCCTGCTAATCATTGCTTGTTTTATTTAATCCTCCAAAACGCTGAGGTCTATGCCAGCCTTTTCGAGCTGCTGCTTCTCTTTTCCAAAATAGCTTGAGAGCACCTGCACGCCGAGAGTGCTGCGCTTCAGGTTGTAGAGACGTTTTATGGCCACGGCATCGTCGTGGTCGATAAGTTCGTAGAACATCATTTTTTCAAACTTGACGTCTGTGAGCAACTGTCCGGCAGAGAGCATCTTGCCCTCAGGAATGGTGGCTATGTCGTCGAGACGGAAATAGACCTTGTCTTTATCGTCCTTGCAGACAGACAGGAGCACATCGCTCTTCTTTGCAGGCGACACGAACATCGGACACTCGTCTGCATACATCTTGTTTCTGCTGCCTCTTGTCTTGTCGCAGATCTGAGACATAGGCACGCGGTTAACCATGCCGTTGCCGTAGGCCACGATGAGGCTGCCGTCGGTCTCGTCTTCATGCACGGCAAGCGTAAGTATGCCGTCGGGGTAGTCGATGTCGTCGAGCACACACCAGGTCTCCACATCCATTAGGCGCACGAAACAGTTTTTGTTCACCATATAGTCGGGGTCCCAGTTTTCTGTTATGTTCTTACGCAGCTTGCTCGTTGCAATGGTCACGTCTTGTGCAGGTGTCTTCTGCTGTTTTCCCTTGTTGCCGTTGTCGGCAGATGGGGCGATGGCGGGGTCGGACGGTGTGTCGTCGTAGACATCATACTTGCTGAAGTCGCGCTCGTCCATAATCTTCTGCAGTTCTGCTAGATCGTTCACAGGCCATGTCGATGTTCCTTCGCGCAGATAATACTGGTTGTCGGTTTTCAGCATGACAGGCGTTTTGCTTGCTGCCACCTTGATGGCATAAATGTAATGTTTGCCTGCATCGGGGTGTTCGATGTGGCACGACATGTTGACGGCATTGCCGAGAGCCTCGTGTATGCTGTTGCGCACATGCAGGTCATACTTGTCGCGGTTGTCGCCGAAGAACTTGAGATCTTCCTCCAGACCTCTTGCCGTTCCTGTGTCTTGCACGCCGAGGTAGACTGTGCCGCCGTAAGAGTTGGCCATGCCGCAGATCACCTTCATCACGTTGAATGTCTGCTGTTTGATGTCGGCACGCATGTTGTTGTTTGGGGGGAACACGATAGATGTCTTAAACTCTCGCTGCTGTGTCTCTTCGCCGAACGAGTAGATCTTGGGAAGCGTCACGTTGACGTTGAGCAGACTCTTTATCTTTGCCACCACAGCCTCTTGATAGTCGTTGAGCGCAAAGCCTTCAGCCAGGTTGTAGCTGAGCATTAGTCGGGAGAGCTTGCCGAGCTTGTCGTGCGAGTAGGTGTTGGAGATGTTCCACAGGAAGCTGTTGAGGTCGGCACGTCCCAGACAGGTTATGATGCGCAGCTCTGTGAGGCGTTGGCGCAGATAGGGGTAACACTCCATGAGGTCGTTGCTGTCGTTGTCAAGACTCTCGAGCTCCTGGTCGTTGACGCTGCCGTTGGTGGCATAGTCGTCGAGGATGCCAAGGAGGTGCTGTCGCTGCTCGATATATTGCAGCATCGACTCGTTGTCGATCATCTTTGCCAGGATATGGGCTATGGCAAGGAAGGCATAGGCTGTTATGGTGTCGGAACTCATGATGGCCTTATGGTCGAGGATGTTTATTATCTCAGCCATGTGGGCAGCATCAAAATTCTCCTCCGAAGCCTCCATGGCTTGCTCTTCGAGCTCCTCTTCTGTCTCTTCATGCACGGCACCGCCCTCATAGCGCCAGTAGGTTTGCAGAATGTCTTCTGCCGCCTCTTTAATGTTGACGATGTCGGTTCCGGGACCCACAATCTCGCCTTGTATGGCTCTTGGCGATGAGCTGTTGGTGACGCGCACGCGCACCGTGTCGCCCATGGCGTAATAGTCGTTGTCGGGAGTGACAGGAATGAAGATGCCGTAGCCGCGTGATGTGATGCCTAAGAACACGTTGTTGGCAATGTCGTGGTGGACGATGGTGCAGTTTGACTCTTCGTGAAAGGCCACCTGCTCTTGTATCATGTTGTCGATGAACGACATGCAGTCGAAGGTGTAATAGATCTTCTCTTCGTTAGGCGAGCTTACCGAGTTGACACGCACGCGCAGAAGCATGGACTGGCCGTCGTAGGTGAACGAGTTGACGTCAAACTTAGGGTCGTAATGGAACATGCCTATAGAGCCGCCTTTCTGGTAGACATCAATCCATCCCTCGCCATCATAGCTTGTGTCTTCAATCTTACAAAAGAAGCGGTAGGGGTTGGTGCTGTCTTTGCGCAGCACCCGCACGAACACCTCTGTTCCGACCTCTGGCGCCCATTTGGTGATCTTTTTCTTTGTGAGCGTGCGTTTCTCAAACAGTCCGTGCTCCACGTCGGTCCAGAATGTTTTCCATTGCTTTATGGCTTTTGTCTGTTTGCTGATTGTGTATTTGCTTGGCGAGTCGAGGAACAGTTGCAGGTTGTGCCAGCCAGGAAACCCTTGTGGCAGAACGTTACGCTCCTTCTTTCCTGCCACTGAGCGCGAGAGCGTTATGCCGTCGGGGCTGACCGTGAAGCGCACGTTGTGTGCCTCAAAGGAGCGAGTCATCATGATGCCGCCCTCGTCTTTGGCGTTAGCCATGCGGTAAGCCAAGAGGTCGATGCTACCGAAGTCGCTGTTCCATGTCAAGTCGACGCCGTTGTCGTCGGCAAGCTGCAAGGCGTTGAAGGCACGTTCCACGAGCTTGTCTTCGTTGGCTTTGTTTATCACGCTGTCGGTGTTAAGCATCTGCTTGGAGCGCACGAACGACAGACAGTGCATGAGCATGGACCTGAAATAGAGGCGTTGGGGGTCGTTATGGTCGGTCATGAGGAGCAGGAAACAGATGGAACGCACCATGCGGTTGAGCAACACCCTGCTCTTCTCGTCGTCCACCACCGCCACGCGGCTTGTCTTCTCGCTGTTTGAGGTGATGTAGAACCTGAGGAAATTGGAGAAGGCATTGGTGAACGATTGCTGCTTCCAGTTTTTTGCACATTCGGCGACGAGGTTAAGGATAGAGTCGAACTTGTCGTCAAGAAGTTGTGGCTGCATGGAGAAGATGGCGATCATAAGCTGCATACGGCGGTGCGGGTGCAGGATAAACCCTGAGCGGCGTATCTTGCCGAGGATGGCGTCAATCTCGTCGCTGCATCTGTTCTCTTTCATCAGTTGCAGACATTCGATGTAAGTGTCGGCCACCGCCACGCGTTCTGCCACCCATTCCTGGTAGTTGTCGCGTTCCGACTCGCTAAACTGTAACAGGTAGTCGGTGTCTTCAAGCAGATAAGCACATACCCTTCGGTAACTGTTGAGCAGTCGTAGTTTGTTGGCATCGCGCATGCCTGTCCATCTCTCTGCGTTGTTCACCGCCATGACGGCTTTTATTATCCATGCCGCATTGTTGTCGTTAAGAAACTGGCGTGCTTCGGCAAAGCCATCGTGTGTGTGGAACCGTTCAATGATGTAGCAGCGCATAGGTTCTTCCACGCCCGCTTCTTCAAGCAATGTTTCTGGGGTAACACACTGGGTTGCCGATTGCTTGTCTTCTTCTACGAGAGAAAGTATAAGTTTGTTCTGGCTTGGCCGTGAGAGCAAACAGCTTATCTTCTGGTTAGGAATAAGGTATGTGTCTTTGTCACATTTTAAGCGGAACGGCAGACCGTTCTTGTCTCTCACATCATAATATCTGAAATCGTTGTCTGCATTATTGGCTTCCTTGTTCACAATAAATTGGGATGTGTTGCCTGCAACGTATCTGTTGCCGAACATCTGCGCAAAATTTTGTACAAACACAATGTTGTCGCCGTGAACATCTTTAACCATGCAAGGCAATTCTTTCAGTTGACTCACATCGCTATCGGTCTTTTGGAAATCGAACATCTTGATTGCATATTCGCGCCCGTTGGCGTCAACTATGAAAAACGAGTTTGTCCCTTCGTTTCTTATTTCAATAATGGGTAAGGTGTAAAATTTCCCTTTTTGATAAAATTGTTGTGCCATAATAATAAATTTTAGAGATTTGATTGTTTCAACTTGCTAAGTTACAAGTTTTTTCGCTTATATCCTATTATGGTTTGTCAATTTTATTTAAAGTCATTGTTTTTGTTCGTATCCCAACGTTTTATTGTCTGTTTTGCACAAAAAAACACAAGTCCGCGAAGCGATGTGACGCATGCAAAACAATCTGTTTGCTTGTGTTCGATCGCTTCGGGGACGTGTGCTGATATGTGTTGTTATGTGCTGTTGCTTGTTCTGTTGTACGTTTTGTTTTTAGATCTTCAGATCTTTCAATATGTTTGAAATTTTCTGTATTGTTGTGAGACGTGTAGGCACGAGGGGCAGACGCAACACGTTGTCGATGAATCCCATCTCGTGGAGGAGAGCCTTAACGCCAGCGGGGTTGCCGTCGACGAAGAGCAGAGAGTAGAGCTCGTTGAAACGATGATGGATCTTTCGTGCAGGCTCATACTCGCCGTTGAACTCAAGACGAATCATTCGTGAGAACTCTTTGGGTAGGGCGTTGCCGATGACCGAGATTACGCCGGCTGCACCGCTGGCTACCATCTGGAACGTCAGAGCATCGTCGCCGCTGATGACGTCGAAGCGCGAGGGCTTGTTCTTTATGATCTCGTCAACCTGTTCCAAGCTGCCGCTTGCCTCTTTTATGGCCACGATGTTTTCGCAGTCGCGAGCCAGACGGATGGTGGTTTCTGCCTTCAGGTTCACGCCTGTTCGTCCCGGCACGTTATAGAGCACCACGGGTAGAGGGCTTGCCTCGGCAATGGCCTTGAAATGTTGGTACAGACCTTCCTGTGAGGGTTTGTTATAGTAGGGACATACGCTCAGCACACCATCAATGCCTTTCCAGTTGGCGTTCTTCAGTTCTTCAACCACAGCTCGTGTGTTGTTGCCGCCGCATCCCATGAGGATGGGCACGCGGCCCTGGTTTACGTCTACGACCAACTGCTTAATCGTTTCTTTCTCTTCAGCCGAGAGACAAGGTGTCTCGCCTGTTGTAGCGAGGATGCAAAGAAAGTCGGCACCGTTCTGAATCTGATATTCCACCAAACGCTTCAACGACTTTGTGTCTACATCCCCTTCGGGTGTGAACGGGGTGATTAGAGCTACTCCTAATCCTTTAAAAATATTCTGAGCCATAATGTGACTGTTTTTCTATAAAAACTTCAGATGTATGCTCGACGAAACCTACTGGCGGACACAAATGCGCAGTCACACGTCAATAGGTTTGGCCGTTGCCTTTTACCTTATTTTTATTGTTATTATCTTTTACTTGTTGTCAAGCCTTGCCATAATCTCCCACCAACATTGTTCTATTTATCACCAACAATGGTTATCTTTAAACCAACAGATGGCATCTTTAAGCCAATAAATGGCATCTTTAAACCAACAGATGGCACCTTTAAGCCAACATTGTTCTTCTCTTTTTAGTGGAAGCATAGCACACGGCTTTAGCTTAATTTTTGCAAAGGTAACATTTTTAATCTATAGAACCTCACATTATGTTCAAAAAAATACTAAAAAGGTTATATTTTTAAAGGTAAAAGAGTTTTTAAAGGTAAAAAGGTAAAAAAGGGCTGACGCCTTGAAAGGGAAAGCCCCTTTGTCG
>OHAY01001938.1_pt1 | contig 17647 bp, 14 predicted proteins | sample 1577191 | NCBI WGS metagenome assembly OHAY01 (sample SAMEA3541504, study PRJEB24748) | human gut metagenome | biome: human gut; feature: human-associated habitat; material: faeces | place: China | collected 2012 | reverse complement strand
CAGGTAATCGCGGTCGGAAACGCCGTCCATACTGTTTAAGGTCGGTCCGTAAAAGCCAAGAAGCTCTGCAGTATATTCGCGGTCAAGCGGATAGGTTGTTCCTGCCAGTGCGCCGGAACCGAGCGGGCAGTAATTCATGCGCTCGTAAATATCGTGCATACGGGAACGGTCACGCTTAAACATTTCAAAGTACGCCCCCATATGATGTGCGAGTGTGATCGGCTGCGCTTTCTGCAAATGGGTAAATCCTGGCATAATCGTCTGCGTATTTTCTTTCATAATGCGAAGCAGTACCTGCAGCAGCTGTTCCAGCAGTTCATCCGTCTCAAGAACCTGCTGCCGGGTATACAGACGCATGTCCAATGCCACCTGATCATTTCTGCTTCGTCCGGTATGCAGTTTCTTTCCGGTATCTCCCAGACGGTCAATAAGGTTTGCTTCCACAAAACTGTGAATATCCTCATATTCCGAAGTGATGGCAAGCTTTCCGCTCTCCACATCCGCAAGAATTTCCTGTAAACAGGAAACAATCGCCTGCATCTCTTCCTGTGTCAGAATGCCCTGCTTTCCAAGCATACGCACATGTGCAATGGAACCCTCAATATCCTGCTTGTAAAATTTCTGATCAAACGAAATGGATGCATTAAAATTGTAAACCAGCTGGTCTGTCTCCTTCGTAAATCTTCCGCCCCATAACTGTGCCATATCTAAATTCCTCTCTTTCTTAAATTCTTTGTTTTTTTATAAAATCTGTTCTTCCTGCTGTCTGCGCAGTACGATTTCACGGTCGCGGTCACGCTTGGAATACACACACCCACAGTAGTACTGCCGGTACATGTGATACTCCTTAGAAATTTCGGTCGACTTTTTATAGCCTTCCTTCTTTTTAAAATCCGAAAACAGATAACGGACACCAAAGGTATCTGCCAGTTCTGCTCCGATCTGATTTAACTTTTCCGCATTTTTCAGCGGACTGATGGATAGTGTTGTCGTAAAGAAATCAAATCCGTGCGCTTTTGCATAGGACGCAGCCTCGGAAAGCCGCAGCCGGTAACAGGCAAAACAGCGCTCTCCCCCTTCCGGGATCTCTTCCATGCCCTTTGCCATATCATAAAACCGCTGTGTATCGTATGCACCTTCCACAAAAGTAACCGGATATTTTGTAGGAAACTCAGCAATAAAACGTTCCTGCTCCTTTGCCCGCATATGATATTCTTCCGGCGGATAAATATTGGGATTGTAATAAAATACCGTTACATGGAAATGTTCTGCAAGACATGCAATACAATAAGAACTGCACGGTGCACAACAGCTGTGCAAAAGGAGGCTTGGAGCCTCCCCTGCCGTACAGTTTTCACGGATCAGATCTTCCATTATTTTCTGATAATTTTTTTTATTCATCTTTCATCTGTATACATCTGATTAAAAATTTCTTTTCCGGTCTGCGTCCGGAAAATTTGCTGATATGCCTGTTCAATTCCGTGACGATTGACGTCATCTTCATATAAATTGACCAGAAAATCTGCCTCCACCAGAATCTGATAATCCAGTCCTTCGATATTATCATATGTATGATGATGTCCGATCAGATAGCAGATACGGTCGATCAGATAATTTTCAATTCCCACATCGGAAAGCATTCTCTGTGCCACAATCGGTCCTTCCTGCTCCTGCAGCTTTCCGTCACACCGTCCATACTTTTCTTCTGCCGGACGGATTCCAATGTCATGGGTATAAGCGGCTGCTTCCAATATAAAAAGGGATGTCTCGTCAAGCCCTTCTTTTGTTCCGATGATTCTTGCGAAACTATGCACTTTCATGAAATGCTGAATCCGTTTCGGATCTCCGGAAAAAAAGGCGATCATCTGTAAAAACAGCTCATCCAGCTGTTGCCTGCTGTAATAACTACTGTCACTACTGTCCATTCTGTGTTTCTCCTTTATCTAACATCTGCAGTGCAAACGTCGCTGCAATGTAAACAACTGCACATAAAATAATCAATACTGTTTTTTTCCCGGCAACACCGGCACAAAGTTCTGCCAGAATAAGAAGTCCATGCACCCAGAGTTCCGCATGATGCAGCATCACTGCAATAACTGCCTCAATGATAACAAGCAGACACATAGGAACTACCGGAACGTTAAGGACTCTCACCCCTACAATCACCATAATTGCAACAATTGCTGCAAAGGCCAGTAATGTCGGTACCTGAAACGTCTTTTTGTTCTTGTCCATTTTTTACCTCAACCTTTATTCTTATTTTCTTTGTCTGCGCCCATTATACCAATTTCATGCCTAAGAAACAAGCACTTTTTAAAGTAAAAAAGACACGTCTTCCATCGGATACCCGATACAAAACGTGTCTGAAACGAAGCCAATAAGGGGACTCGAACCCCTGACCCACGCATTACGAATGCGTTGCTCTACCAACTGAGCCATATTGGCAAAACGTACTTGTATATAATACCAAAACCGATTCAGAAAATCAACTGTTTTTTCATAAAATTTATATTAAAAAAAGATTGACTTTTCGCATGGATTCTGTAGAATAGAAATTGTTGAGTTTATAATTAGTAAACAAAAAATCAACTAACAATCATGTTTCATAAATTTACGGGAGGCATGCCATGGACATTGGACACCGCATGAAAGAACTGCGCATCCAGTACGGACTGACGCAACAGGAGCTGGCGGACCGTGCCGAGCTGACCAAGGGCTTTATCTCACAGTTGGAACGAAACCAGAACTCTCCGTCCATCGGAACGCTTCTGGATATCATCCAGTGCCTTGGTACGACACCAGCAGAATTTTTTACAGATGAAGAGCCGGAACAGATTGTTTTCAAACAGGAAGATTATTTTGAAAAAACCGACGAAGAAAAACACTGCTGTATTGAATGGATCGTTCCCAATGCACAGAAAAACCAGATGGAACCGGTTCGTCTGACTTTACACGCCGGTGGACGGTCAGAAGTTTATCAGCCCCATGAGGGGGAGGATTTCGGTTATGTAATCAAAGGAAACGTCCGTATCCACTATGCCGGACAAAACCAGACGGTACATGCCGGGGAATCTTTCTATTTTAAAGCAGGAAAAAAGCATTATCTGGAAAACACCGGTTCGACAGATGCCGTCATCATCTGGGTGACTACCCCACCAAATTTTTAAGAGGACAAACGTATGAGTAAACATTTAATTGATTTTATTGGAATTTCCAAATCCTACGATTCCAATCTTGTGTTGGATGATTTAAATCTGTATATCCGGGAGAATGAATTTCTGACCCTTTTAGGTCCGTCCGGATGCGGAAAAACTACAACCCTGCGTCTGCTGGGAGGCTTTGAAAGCCCGGACAAGGGACAGATTCTGTTTGACGGACAGGATATCACAGCTCTTGCAGCCAATGAACGGAAACTGAATACCGTTTTTCAGAAGTATTCTCTTTTCCCGCATATGTCCATCGCCGAAAACATTGCATTCGGCCTTAAAATAAGTAAGAAAAGCAAAGCATATATTCAGGATAAAATCAAATATGCCTTAAAACTGGTCAATCTGGAAGGATTTGAAAACCGTTCGGTCGATTCTCTCTCCGGTGGTCAGCAGCAGCGTATCGCCATCGCCCGTGCGATTGTAAACGAGCCAAAAGTCCTTCTTTTAGATGAACCACTTGGTGCACTTGATTTAAAACTGCGCCAGAGCATGCAGTATGAGCTCATCCGTCTGAAAGAAGAACTTGGAATTACTTTTGTATATGTCACCCACGATCAGGAAGAAGCACTGACCATGTCCGATACCATTGTTGTCATGAATCAGGGATATATCCAGCAGGTCGGTACTCCGGAAAACATTTACAACGAACCGGAAAACGCATTTGTTGCCGATTTTATCGGACACAGCAATATCATTGACGGAACCATGATAAAAGACGAACTTGTAGAGATTCTCGGTGCCCGTTGGGCATGTGTCGACAAGGGATTCGGCAATAACAAGCCGGTCGACGTTGTCATCCGTCCGGAAGATGTAGAACTGGTCGATCCTTCGGAGGGAACGCTGCAGGGCGAAGTAACCTCCCTGATTTTTAAAGGCGTTCACTATGAACTTGATGTCATGGCCGGCGGCTATGAATGGCTGGTTCACACCACCAGATTTGTTCCGGTCGGCACCAAAGTCGGCATCAAAGTAATCCCGTTCAATATCCAGATTATGCATAAGCCGGAATCTTCCGATGAAAAGGCGGTGGAGATCGATGCGTAAATTCAAACAGCAATTTCTTGCCGGTCCATACCTCATATGGATCATTGGTTTTATCCTCCTGCCGCTTATCATGATTCTTTACTATGCATTTACAAACGGCGATGGCAGTTTTACGTTATCCTATATCACAGCGATAGCAGATGAAACCAACCGCAAAGCCATGGGACTTTCCCTGAGACTTGGAATTATATGCACCATCGTGTGCCTGGTTCTTTCCTATCCGCTGGCAATGATTTTAAATAATATGAAAATCAAAAATCAGGGACTGGTTGTTTTTATCTTTATGCTTCCGATGTGGATGAACTTTATGCTCCGTATCCTGGCATGGAAACTTCTGCTTTCCAAAAATGGTGTAATCAACTCCATTCTCACAGGTTTCGGGCTTTCCCGCATCAATATCATAAATACACCAACAGCAGTTGTCCTTGGCATGGTATACGACTTCCTGCCATTTATGCTGCTGCCAATCTACAACTCCATGACACGAATCCGTAAAGACTGGATTGAGGCGGCCCGTGATCTGGGTGCCGGAAATGTAACCATCTTTTTAAAGATTATCCTTCCGCTTACCGTATCCGGAATCATCAGCGGAATCGTCATGGTATTTGTCCCGTCACTTACCTCGTTTGCAATCTCGCAGGTATTAGGCGGTGGTCATGTTCTTTTAATCGGAAATGTGATCGAACAGGATTTTATGCAGGGTATGCAATGGAATGCCGGAAGCGGTCTTTCCTTTGTTCTTATGATTTTTGTGATTGCAAGTATGACTATTGTAAATATATTTGATAAAGAAGGGGAGGGAACATCCATATGTTAAAAAAATGTGCATCCCGGATCTATATGGTCCTGATCTTTGCCTTCCTTTACCTTCCGATTATTGTGTTGATTGCTTTGTCTTTCAACGATTCCCGTTCCAAGGTAAAATGGGGTGGCTTCACGCTCCGGTGGTATACCGGCTGTTTTCAGGACGAAAAGATTATGACTGCATTTGTCACAACTTTGCAGGTCACTTTCCTGTCCGCAATTATTTCCACACTGATCGGAACACTTGCCGCGCTCGGCATAGCCGCCATGAAAAAACGGCACCAGACCATTTATCTCGGCGCGACCAATATTCCGCTTCTGAATGCGGATATCGTAACCGGTATCTCCATGATGCTTTTGTTTGTGAAATTTATCGACCTCGGATTTGTGACGGTTCTTCTGGCGCACATTACTTTTAGTATTCCTTATGTTATTTTAAATGTGCTTCCGAAAATGAAACAGACAAACCGCAGCACCTATGAGGCGGCACTTGATCTCGGAGCAACGCCGCTGTATGCATTTTACAAAGTCACCTGGCCGGAAATCCGTCCCGGTGTGTTCTCCGGATTTATGATGGCAGTCACCATGTCACTAGATGATTTTTCCATCACATATTTTACCAAAGGAGCCGGGGTCAATACCCTCTCCACCATGCTCTACACAGAACTTCGCAAAGGAATCAAACCGGAATTGTATGCACTTTCCACGATTCTGTTCTTTGCCGTTCTGCTCATTCTTCTTGCCGGAAATGTTTATCCGGTGAAGAAGCGTGTTGCAGCCAAATAAATTTTCCATTGGAATTTTATTCCAGCCGAAAGGAGTCCTATTATGAAAAAAAGAATTTTCTCTGCCCTCTTAATTTCTGCTCTGGCAGTCAGCGCACTCACTGCCTGTGGGGGATCTTCCTCTGCGAAAAAAAGCGGACAGACCTTAACCGTTTTAAATTACGGAAAATATATCGATGAGTCCGTAGTCAAACAGTTTGAAAAAGAAACCGGTATCACCGTCAAATACGAAGAATATGAAAGTCCGGAAGAAATGTATACCAAATACAAAGCCGGTTCCATCAACTATGATGTAATCTGCTCTTCCGAATATATGGTTGAGCGTCTGATCAACGAGGGCGAAGTTCTCGAAGAAGATTACGATGCCATGGACAACTACAAAAATCTGGATCCAACGATCCTTGATATGTCTGCTTCCTATGACAAGAATCACACCTATTCCGTTCCATATTTTTACGGGACTCTTGGCCTTCTCTACAACAAAACAACCATTGATGCCAAAACCGTATCAAGCTGGGACTGCCTGTGGGATCCTACCTATGAGGATGAAATCATCATGGAAAATTCCGTCCGTGATACGTTTGCCCCTGCACTGATCTCCAAAGGGTATTCCTTAAACGATACCGATGAAAATCATCTGCGGGAAGCCCTCGACGTATTAAAAAAGCAAAAAGATGATAAAATCGTATATGCTTACTATGTAGACGAGACAGCCGATGCCATGATCGGAGAAGAAGCCTCCATCGCACTGTGCTACTCCGGCGAGGCTGCACTGGCCATGGCAGAGAACGACAATCTGGATTATTCAGTTCCAACAGAGGGATCCAACCTCTGGATCGATTCCTGGTTCATTCCAAAGTCCTGCACTAACCAGACCAACGCTTTAAAATTCTTAAATTTCCTGTGCAAGGATGATATCGCAGAAAAGAATTTCGAATATGTGCAGTATGCCTCTCCGATTACATCTGTGGTAGAAAATCAGGACGCTGACGTAAAAAATAACGAAGCTATCAATCCTTCCAGTGACACGATAAAAAGATGTGAAATCTATAAAGCATTAAGTGATGATGATTCCGCCAAGTACACAAAGCTGTGGCAGGAACTTCTCTCTTATTAAAAAACCGAGAAAAATGATTGCAATTTCAGTCAAAACATGCTAAAGTAAATCCACGGTGTCTGGTTAACACCGTGGATTTTTCATCTTCGGAAACGGTCATTCCGAAATTTCCCATATATACATTTGTTTTCAATTACATATGAACTATCAGGAATTTTTAACAACGATCCGTACACAGCTTTCTCTGCGTATCGAGACAGGTGTCACTTTAGACATTCGTTCCTTTACCAAAAATAACGGAACACATTACGATGGTCTGGTACTTCTCCATCCGAAGAAAAACGTGTCACCTGCGATCTATCTGATGCCATACTATCATCGCTATCTGGAAGGGGTATGCCTTGAAGAAATCTGTGAAGATATTCTTCATACCTATCAGGCGCATGCCCCGGAAGAAAATTTTGACACGTCCTACTTTACCGATTTTTCCCGTGCCAGCGAGCACATCGTCATGCGTCTTGTAAGCTTTGAAAAAAATCAGGAACTGTTAAAAGAGGTTCCGTTTTTCCGCTACCAGGATCTGGCCGTAATCTTTTACTGTCTGCTCCATGCAAGTGCCGAAAACCAGGCAAATATTCTGATCCACAATCATCACTTAAACCTTTGGAAAACCGACAAAGAAACGCTTTACCGGCTTGCGAAGAAAAACACGCCACAGCTCCTTCCCCCACAGCTTACCCCGATGAGCAGTCTTCTCAAAGAAATGCAGCTCGTCGCGGAAACTCCACTCCCGGAAGCAGCCCCGCCACTGTATGTTCTGACCAATACGTACCGGACCAACGGTGCAACCGTTCTCCTCTACGATGACATCTTAAAAGAACTGTCCGATTTGTTTGAAAAGGATCTGATCATTCTGCCAAGCAGTATTCACGAAGTACTGATTCTTGCCACCGATGAAAACGACAGGCAGAATCTCGACCATTACACCGCAATGGTAAAAGAAGTGAATGCCTCACAGCTTCAGGATGAAGAAATTCTGTCCGACCATGCCTACTATTACTGCCGGCACAGCCATCTGCTGACCATGCCGCAGCCGGTCTGCACTTCATAGATTATATTTCCAGACACAAAATCCCCGCAGAAAAAATTCTGCGGGGAACATCTATTACATTTCTACCAGTTTATCATATAGCTTCTCATATGCATGTGCCGAAACATTCCAGGAAAAATTGCGATCCATCGCACGATAGATCAGTTCTTTCCATGCGGCCTTTTGTTCATGCTCCACACGATACGCATACCGGACAATATCTGCCATTTCCTGTGCATTAAAATTCGCAAATGAAAAACCACATCCTGTATTTTCATATTCATTGTATGGTTCTACCGTATCCCGGAGTCCTCCGGTTTCACGTACGATCGGAAGTGTTCCGTAACGCATGGCAATCATCTGTGCCAGCCCGCATGGTTCAAACATGGAAGGCATCAGCAGCACATCACTTGCCGCGTATATATGGTGCGAACGCTCCTCGGTAAATCCGATATGTACGCTTACCTTGTCCGGATACTTACTCTGATAATGGTGGAACATATTTTCATACTGGCTCTCTCCGGAACCAAGAACCACCAGCTGTATATCCATTTCGGTTAAAAGTTCATCCAATACGCAGCCGATCAGGTCAAATCCTTTCTGGCTGGTCATACGCGATACGATTCCGATCAGGAAAGCATCCTCCCTGACTGGAAGCCCAAGTTCTTTCTGTAATGCAGCCTTGTTTTCTTTTTTCTCACTCACTGCATCTTTTTTCGAATAATTTACCGGAATATAAGGATCTGTCTGTGGATTATATTCTTCATAATCAATTCCGTTTAAAATACCATAAAGGCGATCCTTTCGGGCAGTCATCAGGCCACTTAAGCCCTCTCCCCCTTCTACGGTCGTAATCTCATTTGCATACGTCGGGCTGACGGTAGTAATATAATCTGCATATACCACGCCACCCTTTAAGTAGTTTGCTTCGCCATAAGATTCTAGTTCATCTGCATTAAAAATATGTGCCGGAAGTCCTGTGATATCCATAATCTCCTGAATTCTCCAGCGTCCCTGAAACTGCAGGTTATGAATCGTAAACACGGTTTTGATTCCCGCATAAAAATTATCATCTCCAAATACCGTATGCAGAAACACCGGAATAAGTCCTGTCTGCCAGTCATTGCAATGGATAATATCCGGGGCAAAATCAATATACGGCAGACTAGCAAGTACTGCCTTGGAAAAATATGCAAACTTTTCCACATCTTCATAGATATTGTTGTATGGAGATTCTCCTGCAAAATAAAATTCATTGTCCACAAAATAAAAGTGAACACCATGATATTCCGACTCGAAAATTCCAACATACTGCCTGCGCCAGTTCAGATTTACATAAAAATGGCACAAAAATTTTAAATTTGGAAGAAATGAGCGATCCATGCAGGCGTATTTCGGAATAACTACCCGCACATCATACTCTTTTTTGTCAAAATATTTCGGAAGTGACCCAACAACATCGGCAAGACCTCCGGTTTTCACGTATGGAACTGCCTCTGATGAAACAAACAGAATCTTCTTCATACATAACACTCCTTTACTTACTCTTCATCTGTAATCGTATTTTGTCCGTAATAAGAGCGATAAATTCCGAGTTGGTCGGTTTTCCTTTTCCATTGCTGATCGTATATCCGAACAGATCATCCAGCGTATCCATCTTGCCACGGCTCCACGCTACTTCAATTGCATGACGGATGGCACGCTCGACACGGCTTGGTGTCGTATCAAATTTCTTTGCGATCCCCGGATATAAAATTTTCGTAATAGAATTTAACATGTCCATATTCGTCACAGACATGATGATTGCCTCCCGCAAATACTGGTATCCCTTGATATGTGCCGGAACACCAACCTCATGAATTATCTCTGTGACATCCTCTTCCAGTGTCTGTAACGAGTACTTTTCCGGTTTCTTTTCCATCTCAACCGGTCTGCCAATTTCTTTTCGTACTTTGTTTTTTCGACGGTTGAGTGTCTTGATCCGGTCCAAAACAATATTCCGGTCAAACGGCTTCATAATGTAATAATCCGCTCCCCGCTCAAACGCGTCTTCGGTAATCTTTTCATTGCTGATCCCACTGATCATCAGAAATGTTGGCCGGTTCTTTAGTGTATGGTCTGCCCTGATCCTGTCAAGGACTGCCAAACCGTCCAGTTTCGGCATAATAATATCCAATAATACAACATCCGGTTCTTTTTCCTTGATCAGATGGCAGGCTTCTTCTCCATCCTTCGCCATCCCGATCAGGTGCAGTTCATCATCACTGGTTACCATTTCTTCCAATAAGTCACGCATAACCTCGTTATCATCTGCAATTGCGACATTTAGTTTTCCCATGTAGGCCTCCTAGAATGTCAAATTCAGTCAAAAATAAGCATACCAGAAAGCACTGTCCGATTTTGTCAAAATTTGTCGATAAATACAGTTAAACTATAGCACAACTGCCAATTTATTTCAATGTCTTATGCATTCTCTTCGAACTGGGAATTATACAAATCTGCATAAAATCCCTTTTGTACCAGAAGCTGTTCGTGTGTCCCCTGCTCTATGATATCGCCATCTTTCATCACCAGAATCAGATCCGCATTTCTTATCGTAGAGAGTCGATGCGCAATGATAAAGCTGGTCCGTCCACGCATCAGATTATCCAATGCCTTCTGAATCCGCACTTCGGTACGGGTATCTACCGAAGAGGTTGCCTCATCCAGAATCAGAATCGGGTTATCCGCAAGGATAGCACGTGCAATTGTAAGAAGCTGTTTCTGTCCCTGGGAAACATTACTTGCATCCTCGTTTAACTCCATCTGGTAGCCACCCGGAAGTGTCTGGATAAAATGGTGGGCATGTGCGGCTTTTGCCGCCTCAATCACTTCCTCATCCGTGGCATCTAAACGGCCATACCGGATGTTTTCCATGATAGATCCCTTAAACAGCCAGGTATCCTGCAATACCATACCAAATGCATCCCGAAGCTCCTGACGGTTAAAGTCGCGGATATCATGCCCATCCACCTGAATGGCTCCGCCTGTCACATCATAGAAACGCATAAGCAGTTTGACCATTGTGGTTTTTCCTGCTCCCGTTGGTCCAACAATTGCAATTTTCTGTCCAGGTGTTACATGAGCGGAAAAATCCCTGATAATGATCTGGTCCGGATTGTATCCGAAACTTACATGGGAAAAATCCACGTAACCATCCACATGGTCGAGATGCACAGCATGTTCAACCGTCAGTTCTTCTTCCTCTTCGTCCAGAAATTCAAATACGCGCTCGGAGGCTGCAGCCATCGACTGCAGCATATTTGCCACCTGCGCAATCTGCTGGATCGGCTGAGTAAAATTCCGGACATACTGAATAAATGCCTGAATTTCACCAACCCCGATGGTTCCGCGGATTGCCAGAAGTCCTCCGGAAATTGCCACTCCGACATAACCGAGGTTTCCGACAAACTGCATGATCGGCTGCATCAGTCCGGATAAAAACTGGGACTTCCATGCCGATTGAAACAGAATCTGATTGGTATCTTCAAATTTTTTGATGGTGCTCTCCTGCTTATTATATGCCTGCACCACCAGATGTCCGCCATAGACCTCTTCCACCTGTCCGTTGATATGTCCCAGATATTCCTGCTGTTGGCGGAAATATTTCTGCGAATGTTTGATAATAAACGAAATCAAGATGGCAGATACCGGAAGAATCACAAGTGAAATCAATGTCATAATTCCGGAAATTGAAATCATCATCACAAGTGTTCCGACCAGTGTTGCCACACTCGTAATGATCTGCGTCACACTCTGATTTAAACTCTGTCCAAGTGTATCCACATCATTTGTGATGCGGGATAGCACCTCTCCGTACGTGCGGCTCTCGAAATATTTCATTGGCATGCGGTTGATTTTCTCTGAAATTTCCTTACGCATGCGGTAACAGGTTTTCTGCGTGATTCCTGTCATGATCATTCCCTGTATAAAACTGAATACTGCAGAACAGATATACAGGCCAAGTGTAAACAATAACACTTTGGCAATATAGGTAAAATCAATAGATCCGGTTCCCGCGATCTTTTTTCCGAGACCTTCCACCAATGCATTCGTTGCACGTGCCATAACCTTTGGTCCGGCAACGGAAAAGACGGTAGACACCGCTGCAAAAATCATAACGGCAACAATCGCATACCAGTATCTTCCGAGATAACGAACCAGTTTTCCGATAGAGTTTTTGAAATCTTTCGGCTTTTCTCCCGGCATCATTCCTCTGCCCGGACCTCCCATCGGACCGCGAGGTCTTTTTGTACGTTGTTCTGCCATCTTATTTCACCTCCTCAGAAAGTCCCAGTTCTTTGGCAGACAGCTGACTTCTGGCAATCTGCTCGTAAACTTCGCAATTGTGCAGTAATTCCTCATGCGTGCCTTTTCCGACAATCTTTCCATCGTCGAGTACCAGTATCTGGTCCGCATGCAGAATTGTACTGATTCGCTGTGCGACAATGATCACGGTCGTATGTTCCGTCTTTGTCTCAAGTGCTCTGCGGAGTGCCGCATCGGTCTTCATATCCAGAGCGGAAAAACTGTCATCAAACACATAAATCTTTGGATTTTTTGCAATTGCTCTGGCAATGGCAAGCCGCTGCTTCTGTCCGCCGGAAACATTGCTTCCGCCCTGTGCAATCGCACTCTCATACCCATCCTGTTTGCTGTCAATAAACTCTGTTGCCTGCGCAATCTCCGCTGCTTCCCGGATCTGCTCATCTGACGCATCCTCTGCCCCGAAGCGCAGATTGCTTGCAATTGTACCAGAGAAAAGAACTCCCTTCTGTGGTACAAATCCGATATGTTCCCGCAGATCCTGCAATGTATACTTGCGGATATCCGTTCCGTCAAGCGTGATCTCTCCACCTGTCACATCATAAAAACGCGGAAGCAGGTTGACCAGCGTAGATTTACCACATCCGGTACTTCCGATAATTGCAGTGGTCTTTCCCGGCTCTGCAACAAAATCAATATCCGAAAGCACATCTTCCGTGGCTCCCGGATACCGGAAATTTACATGATGAAAGGCAATCACACCCTCACACTGTTCCATGGCAACCGGCTCTTTCGGATCTGTAATCGTACTTTTTGTGCCTACAACCTCATCTATACGCTCTGCAGCTACACCGGCTCTCGGCATCATGATAGACATCATGGTCAGCATCAGAAATGCCATAACGATCATCATTGTATAAGTAATAAATGCCGTCATGGAACCTACCTGCATATATCCGCCATCGATCCGTTTTGCGGCAACCCACACGATCAGAAGCGTGATGCAGTACATGATCATCATCATTCCCGGCATCATAAATGTCATAACACGGTTGGTAAACAACTGCGTCTTTGTCAGATTGCGGTTGGCCTCATCAAACCGCTCTTCTTCCCGTTTTTCCCGTCCAAATGCACGAATGACATTTAATCCTGTCAGAATCTCTCTCGAAACCAGATTCAGCCGGTCCACGAGATTCTGCATAATCTTAAACTTCGGCATGGCAAGGGAGGTAAGAAGCATTACAAACCCAAGAATAACAAGCACCGCAAGCGCGATCACCCATTCCATTCCTGCATGGGTCTGTGCAACCTTAATCACACCACCGATTCCAATGATCGGAGCATAAAGAATCATTCGCAGAAATACTGCAGTCACCATCTGAATCTGCTGTACATCATTGGTACTTCTCGTAATCAGGGATGCCGTTGAAAAATGATCCATCTCTGCATTGGAGTACTGTACGACATTGCGGAATGTCTTATCACGCAGATCCCGTCCGATGGATGCTCCCACACGGGAAGCACAATATCCGACAACCACTGCCGCCATAACCATCAGCAGCGCAAAACCAAGCATCTTGGCTCCGGTGGTCCATAAGTAATGTTTCTGAATGGCATCTACATCCACACCTGCATTTTTATCACAGGAGATCGCATAGGTCACACCCATGGATTTCAATGTAGAAGATCCGATCGCATCAATCTGTCCGGACACCTGCTTTCGTATCTCAAGAATCTGCTTATCCGGTACCTGGCCGGCTGCCAGTGCCTGCATCAGCTGCTTCATATCTACCTGCGTCCCATCCGTTCCCATTTTCCCCGTGAGAGCCTTCTCGTCAATATCGGACTCCTTCATCTGGGACATCTGATATACCATGACGATCGGCTCCAACAGAGACTCATCCATATCGTCAAGCGTATCCTCTTCACAATTTCTCACATAGTTTCCATCTTTTTTCGGCTCCTTATAACAGGCGGCAAATGCTTTCTTTTCCCTGCTGGTCATAAAAAGCTGTGCTGACACAAAATCTTCCTGTGTCATTTCTTCCGGAAGAATATGCTCCACTCCGCTGCTCATGATTCCGACATCGATAATATCCGATGTATACTGTGGCAGGGACAGATCACAAAATGCCTGCATCACAAGAAAAGCCACAATAACCAGAATCCATTTCCAGTATGGGAGCATGTTTTTAAATATTTTTCCCATGATTTAACTCCTTTTCATATGCATAGCTTTTATACTATCACGAACTGATTTCCAGAACAATTCCTATTATATAAAACTTTTCTTAAATTAAAATGAAATGTGTGGTGCAACCATGGGCACCACACATTTCATTTTCTGATTTTATACTGCTGGAATTATATAACCGGCCTTCTTCATTTCTTTTGTAAAATCATCGACAGACATTCCTGCTTTTTCTGCACCAATTTCCACTGTAATGATTCCATCCTGTACCAGGGATGCATATGCACGAATCTTTCCCTCGCGCTGACCTTCTCGCTGACCTTCGATTCTGCCCTCTCTCTGGCCTTCCATACGCTCCTCATTCAATTCATCTGCCATCAAAACACGTAATGCCTCACACATGATCCTTTCACTTCCTTTCCATTCCCGTACTTTCTCCATGTTACTGTTTACAATGACCTGCAGCACGATATCTGCAAGATTCTTCTCCCTTCCCTCAAAGGTACTCACCTGCAATAAATACTGACGCATCAACGATTCCTCCAGATGATTCGTCAATGCTTTTAGCTGTACATGCATATCCACATCCAGTTCCGATGACGCTATGATCTGCACCGGAAACATCACTCCACTGACATAGTAAATCCCTACTGTTTCTTTTTTACATTCATACCCGGATTTTTCCAGTTCCTGCATCAGCTTCACCGGCTTCCGATCACGAATCAGTGTAATGGTAATCTCCTCTGCCGGAATCTCATTCACATGATTTGGCAATACTTTATACAGGCACGCATACGCAACCGCCTTGTAAAAAGTATCAATGTTCAGCTCATCCATCGGGGATTTATATTCAAAAATATTGTGTTTCCGGAAGATCTTCCCGATTTCATTTTTTATTTTGCAGTCCCTCTTTACTTTTACAACCGTACAGTCAATCTGCAAAGGTTTTTCCGTAAGCTGGAACTCATCGGTAAATTCCAGATTTTCTGCATCCTCCAGCAGTTCCAGGCGCAAGGCTGAACAGAATGCCGGATGCCACTGCAGCTTTTGGGACTTTTTCTGATTCTTCTCCTGTTGATTTTTCGTTTGTTCTTTTTCCAAATGTTCTCCTTATATTATATGTGGTTTTTGCTTTTATTTCAACGCACAAAAATTGCAGACTGTTAAACCCTGACCGTCAAACTCAGACCGTCAAAACCTGACCGTCAAAACCTGACCGTCAAAGGCACATCAAGGTTCACATCTTTCACTTATGCAACAAAACAAATGGGATTTTCTGGCAGAAACTGCCACTGAAAAAAGATATGTTTACCATAGCATATCCCCCACCTTCCTGGCAAGGAAAACTTTACGTATACTGCATATATGTAATTGCAAAATGTATTCTACCTATGACCATCATAAAAAAGACACACAATGCGATACTCTCTCACATTGTGTGTCTTTTCTTAAATCCCCATACTAATCAAGCAAAAACAAATTCTGGGATTCCATTTTCACAGTAGTTTTTCCCACCCTTGGTGTTCCATCCGGATTTTTGGACTTATTGTTATAAATTTCAAAAACAATATCCCCTTCCTTCTTTTTGTTTTCCCCTGTTGTATCATAAATAAAGTAATACTCACCCATATTTTTCAGGTTTTCAAACACATATTTTTTAGGATTCTCCTTCGTTGCTTTTCCCTCAATCAACGTTCCGTCTTTTTTGTAAATTTTATCTACGTAAGTTCCATCTTTGTATTGGATCGAACAGGTCAGCTTCGTTCTGACGGTATTCAGTTCGACCGGGCTGAAGCGAATTTTTTCCTTAGTGCCGTCAAGGTTATTTCCATATTCTTTCATCCAGTTCATCTTATACACCAGATTCGGATCACTTCCATTTCCGGACTCCTCTTTTAAAAGCTCCGCCTCTTCATTCAGGATCTCGACCATTGGTGGCTCATATGTGGTACGGTATGCGGCAATCATCGTATTAATGAAAAGTTTTGCCTCCATATCTCCATCTACCGTAGAATGACCTACTCCGGAATAAAAAACATTTCCCTTACTGTAAATATAGTAATTATTGGCGGCATCATTCGGGGAAGCCCCATAGGTGGCACCGGTTCCATCTCCGTTTGAAGCCGTACCCGCCCATGCACATGGATCTCCGTTCTCATTATCCGAAAGACAGTACCAGACCGTAACTTCCGGATCTTCCATGTCCAGCTGATACCACTGCCCATGCGTTGATGCAATTTTAAGTGTTTCGTCAATTTTAAACGGATATTCCGTAATCTGTCCCGTATTTGTCTTCGTTGCACGCGTTGTCAGGTCATTATTATTGTTAAATCCTGTCAATTTCACGTTATTGTTATTCACGCCACAGATATATTCATCATTTTTATAACTTCTGATCATATACCGGTATGGGATTATTTGATCCGTATTTTTCTTTTCCCATCCCAGACGTTTCATGGCATAGTAAGTAAATCCCTGGGTATTACCAAGTGCCGTTGTAGAAAGTGTACCGTCGCTGCCAACTGTTGTCTGGGTCATTGTATCATACTTATGTTTCGCCTGATAAGCCAGCAGTTCCTTTCGTTCGCTCTCGGTCAGCTTCCCACTCACAGCTTTATACCGGTTCATTCCCATGACATCACGCAGATATGTATTGGCAGAATATCCGAAATCCCCACTGTTCACATTATGCATAGAAGTAAAATCATGCGTAAACAAAACACTTTTTCCAGAGGCGATAAAATATTTCAGGAAATCAATCGCACCGTTTTTATTCGACATATTTACCTTATGGAACGTATCGCCAAATCCCAGAATAAACATATTGTACGTATTATACAGTTCCTTTTGTTTTTTCGACATTTTAGCTGGATTTTCGTTTCCTTTTTGGGCTGAAATATCCCTGGAATAATCATACACAAATTTCTCCCCGAAATAATTCTTCTGAAAATCAGAAACCGTAGTCGTTACCACGGAAATTTTATAATCATTCAATGCATTATAATATTTCGTAAACAGCGTATTTTCTTCCAGATTCAGATACCCCTTATTTTCAGTATGCGTATCCGGCATAATCTGAAGCACCTTAATCTCCCGTTTCTGTCCGGTCTGGTTTTTTGCAACCGAGCAACCGGTACGTGTAAAATGAATGTCCGGATTATC
>OHAY01001926.1_pt1 | contig 17783 bp, 16 predicted proteins | sample 1577191 | NCBI WGS metagenome assembly OHAY01 (sample SAMEA3541504, study PRJEB24748) | human gut metagenome | biome: human gut; feature: human-associated habitat; material: faeces | place: China | collected 2012 | reverse complement strand
GCCGCCGGAGCGGTGCTTAAGCCGTCAGGCGGGAATTGTGCGGTGTTGCCTTAAAGCAAATTTATCCATATCATTCCGGCGCTGTGCCCTCAAATTGGGTGCAGCGCCTTTTTGTGTTTTATACCGCACTTTTTGAACAAAGCGGGGCATATCGTCAAACATCGGGGCCGGAATAGCCTATTATAATTGAACAAAAGTCTTTTTTTGCCTATGTACAAAATGCCGAACAATGCGATACAATGTCACCATAGCAAGAAAATTCGTGCAGCCCCGTTCAAGCGGAACCGCACAGCAAACCTGGAACCGAAAAACGGCTGGTTCCCAGGGGCTTATCCAAAAGGCCCTGCCGCTGCCGGGTACGCTTTGCTTGCAGAGCAATGGCTAGTGTACCGTTTTGAAAAGGAGAGAGTTTTGTTATGCCGATGAATAAAGTTGTTCACGCCGCACAGCGCGCTGCTTTCAGCGCTGCCATTGATGTCGCCATCAACGCCGTGCGCGGTAAGGGAACCGAAAAGCTGTCCGAGAATGCTGTCAAGCTGGTCAACCTGGCCGAGCCTCTGCTGAAAGACCGTTACCCGGCTTCCGCCTTTGATGCAGCCCGCAAGTTTGTCAGCGACCCCAACGGCAAGTGGATGCAGTACGCATACCGCGCCATCAACGAGATCGACCCCCATGTGCTGAAGATGAACGCCCTGAACCTGGTGTATGAGGGCATGTTTTCCGGTTACAACTATGTTTGTGAGCTGCGCAAAAAGTATGATTGCAACATGCCGTGGATCCTGCTGTTTGACCCCACCTCCGCCTGCAACCTGCATTGCAAGGGCTGCTGGGCTGCCGAGTACGGCAACCGCCTGAACCTGACCTATGAGGAAATGGACAAGCTGGTTACCGAGGGTGAAGAACTGGGCATCCACTGGTATATGTGCACCGGCGGCGAGCCGATGTGCCGCAAGAACGATCTGCTCAAGCTGGCTGCCAAGCACCAGAGCTCCGTGTTCCACCTGTTCACCAATGGTACTCTGATCGACGATGCTTTCTGCGAGGAAGTCAAGAAAGTCGGCAACATGGCTTTCTTCCTGTCCGTTGAGGGCCTGGATGATGCCACCGACAGCCGCCGCGGCGAAGGCGTGTTCCAGCGCGTTATGAACGCTATGGACATCATGAAAAAGCACGGCCTGCTGTTTGGTACCTCCATCTGCTACACTTCCGCCAACTACAAGGCTGTTACCAGCGATGAATTCATGGATATGCTCATCAGCCACGGCGTGCGCTTCAACTGGTACTTCCACTATATGCCCATCGGCGATGGTGCTAACGTTGACTTGATGCTGAATCCCGAACAGCGTGAGTACATGATCCAGCGTGTACGCGAGATCCGCGGCTTTACCGGCGGCAAGCAGATTTTCTGCATTGACTTCCAGAACGATGGCGAGTACATTGACGGCTGTATCGCCGGCGGCCGCCAGTATGCTCACATCAACCCCAACGGCGATGTGGAGCCCTGCGTATTCATCCATTACTCCGGCGCCAACATCCATGACAAGAGCCTGCTGGAATGCCTGCAGCAGCCCTTGTTCAAGGAATATCACAAGGGCCAGCCCTTCAACGGCAACCATCTGCGTCCCTGCCCGATGCTGGAGAACCCCCAGATTCTGGGCGATATGGTTCGCCGCAGCGGTGCCCACAGCACCGATATGCAGCAGCCGGAATCCCCGGAGGATGTTTTCCGCCGCTGCCGTCCCTACGCAACCAGCTGGATGCCCACCGCTGACCGCCTGTGGGCCGAAAAGCACCCCGGTTACGTTGACCCCGAAAATCCGGAAAGCGCTAACAGCTGTGCCTCCTGCGCCAGCTGCGCCGCATGCTCCGCTCATCAGGAATAATTAAGGCAACACCGCACAATTCCCGCCTGACGGCTTAAGCACCGCTCCGGCAGCTGCGGCACGGCATCTGCGTTGCCAAAATGCTCGATAAGACATCCAGTATTATCTGCGCTTTTGGCTTAGCAGCTGCCGCACCTCGCTCGCCGTATCGGCACTTAGAATTATGCGGTATCGCCTTAAATTACTGATTTCATCCGCCCATGGCAAACAGCCACGGGCGGATTTTTTGTGCCTGTTCAGCTTTCGCAGGTTTCCCGCATTTTCTCTTTGCCATTGGCATACACTGAACAAGCGGCCCACAAAGCCGCCAAAACTGCCGCACGGCCACGAAAGGGGAGATGCCTGCTATCAAAACGGTCATTTATCTGGATGTCCTTTTGTTGGTCAACTTTCTGGTGGCTTACTTTTTGCTGCAGGCCGCCGGGCTGCTCAGCAGTCAGCACGCCGCGTTTTCCCGCATGGTGTGCGCCAGCGGCATTGCCTCGCTCAGTGCGCTGATCTTGTTCGCGCCGGAACTTTCATATCCTGCCCAAATTCTGTACAAGATACTGACTGCCTGCGCCGTGGTGGGCGTTGCCTTTGGGCTGCAGGGGCTGCGGCGCTTTGTCACCGCCGTGTGCTGGTATGCCGCGCTCAACATTCTGCTGGCCGGGCTTTGCATTGCCGTTATCCTGCGCACAGGCACACCGCTGCTGCAAACGGCAAATCTTACGGTATACCTGCGCATTTCGCCGGTCGTGTTGCTGCTGCTTTCTGCAGCCAGCTGCGGCGCGGTGTGGCTGGTATTGCACTTTTCGGGCAGCACGCCGCAGACCACCCGGACGATTGGGATCGAGTTTGAACTGTGCGGTGCCCCCGTGCGGCTGCGCGCCACACTGGATACTGGGTGCCACCTGAAAGACCCCGTCACCTGCCTGCCGGTGCTGCTCATCAGCTGGCCGGCGGCAAAAGGCCGACTGCCGGGGGGAGTCAACGCCTTTTTGGGGCAGTGGTTCCAGGGCCTGCACCCCAGTACGCCGCCGGTCGGTGCCAGTCTGCGGGTGATACCCTGCAATACCGCTGCGCAGCACGCGCTGCTGCCGGGGTTTGCGGTGGCGGATATCAGCACCATCACCGAAACGGGGATGCAAAGCCTTGGCCGCACCGCCGTTGCTTTTTGCCCGCAGCCGTTCCAGTCCGGCGAATATGAAGCTTTATATGGCTCAGATTTTTTGTAACCATGCGGCAGGCTTGTATCAATTACTGCCGGCAATCCTCTTATCGCGAAGCACATGATAAATCACACATTATATTCGCTAAATATTTATTTAGTGAAATAATGAGCGAAAACGCATAGCTATCGTTTCCGCTGCACGTTATATCTCTGCGTAAGCACAAACCACCCGCCAATGCCTTTATCATAGTTTACCACCCACATTTCAAAGGAGGGAAATATTTATGCAGCCGCTGCACACGCTTTGCCGCCGTATCGGAAATTTTATGCTACTGTTTGGTGCCATGCCGGATCTGCACTACATTAACGGCCCGGATACGCTGCCCCCGCCGCTGACCCCGCAGGAAGAACAGCAGGCGCTGTGCGGTCTTGCTGCGGGCGAAGGGGCGGCGCGGGATGCCTTGATCACACATAACCTGCGCTTGGTCGTTTACATTGCCAAAAAATTTGAATCCTCCACCGCTGGGGTGGAGGATATGATCTCGATTGGTACGATCGGCTTAATTAAAGCGGTAAATACCTTTGAACCGGGAAAAAATATCAAACTTGCTACCTATGCCAGCCGCTGCATTGAAAATGAAATTTTGATGTACCTGCGCAAAAGCTCCAACCGCAGGCAGGATGCCAGCATTGATGAGCCCCTGAACACTGATTCCGACGGCAACGAGCTGCTGCTGATGGATGTGTTGACCAGCGACCAGGCCCAGGTTGGGGAAGAGCTGGAGCGCAATGCCGAGCGCAGCGCCCTGCTTGCCGCCGTTCAGGCATTGAACCCGAGGGAGCGGCAAATCATGGAGCTGCGCTTCGGTTTACGTGATGGGGTAGAGCACACCCAAAAGGAAGTTGCGGATTCCATCGGGATATCTCAAAGTTATATTTCCCGGTTGGAAAAGCGCATCATCAAGCGTTTGCGTCAACAAATCGAGTCTTTGGTCTGATCCGGCATGCCTTAGCTATTCCTGCGTGACCCGCTGCCCAGATACTGTGCTGGCAGTTGTCTGGGTCACAAAATCCTGGATCACCCCGCCCAACAGGTTCATTTGCGGTTCTTCACACAACAAAAGGTAATCAAATCCGTTCCGCGTCCAACTCGCCATGGCGTTCCGACCGGGGTTCTGGCTCAGCGTGACTTCTGTGCCGTCAATCGGCACAGTGGCCACGTTTTCGTATTGACAAGCCAGATAGGTATCCGGCACATCCAGCTGCCCGGTTTGAGCAACCCGCAGCCGAACGTCCCCGGCGGGAATCACATTGTATTCAATCTCCGCCGTTTTGCGGTTGATGAGCCAGAACCGCCCCGGAATCAGGATATCAGTGGAAGGGTACATCGTTACAGCAAACCCTGCACTTTCGGTAAAATCCGGCGCCGAATATTCCTCCTGGTAACTGCGCTGCCCGGTGGGCGTGCCGGGCTGCTGGATGCTCTCTTTCTGCCACATCATCGCGGCGGCAATCAGCGCCGCAATGCCCACAACTGCCAAAAACAAAATCAGCCAAAATGCTTGCTCCATCATTACCATCCCCTTTGCTCCATGGTATGTGCTGCGGCTGGGAATGGTGCACATGAGATGGTTCTACCGGCAGGAGATTTGTTCCTTGATGTGGTTCAGCGCGCATTTTTCCAACCGGCTGACCTGCGCCTGGCTGATGCCGATGGCCTGCGCCACCTGCATCTGTGTCTGGCCGGATAAATACCGCAGGGCGATGATGCGTCGCTCCCGCGGGGTAAGGGCCTGCACGGTATCCTTGAACATGATATCGCTGATCCAGCTTTCTTCGCAGCTTGCTTCCTGTACGCGGTCCATAATGGCTAGGGTATCATCACCATCGGTATAGGCCGGTTCATACAAACTGGCTGGTTCCACAATGGATTCCAGCGCCATGGCAACCTGCTCCGGGGCGCTGCCGACGCGGGCGGCAATTTCACTCACGCGGGGCTCACGCCCGGTTTCTTTTTGCAGGGCTTCCCGTGCCTGCATGGCGTGATAGGCCAGGTCCCGCACCGACCGGCTGACCCGCATGGGGGTATTATCCCGCAAAAAGCGCCGGATCTCACCCAGAATCATCGGCACCCCATAGGTGGAAAACCGCACCTTCAAACCGGGGTCAAAATTGTCGATTGCCTTAATCAGCCCAATGCACCCAACCTGGAACAGGTCGTCCAGGTTTTCGCCTCGGCCCGCAAATTTCTGCACCACGCTCAACACAAGGCGCAGGTTGCCCTGTATCATCTGGGCACGGGCTTCGCTGTTTCCGGCTTTGGCAGCAAGCAGCAGCTGGGTTTTCTGTTCCTCGTTCAGCACTGGCAGCAGGGCCGTGTTCACACCGCATATTTCCACTTTGCTGGTATTCATTCTGCATCCTCCCGTTCTTTTGCATTCAGCAACAGCAGTTGGTTCCGCCCTTAGGGGTATCTGAAAAGTCGAAAATATCGTCTATTTCTACAAGCATAGCCGGATTTTGTGTTAAAAAGCCGTGGAATCCACAAAGGATTCCTGCGGTTCTCTGCCTTAAATCCTGCTTGTGTTTGCGAAATATCCGTCATTTTTTTGTTTTCAGATACACCTTAGTATGGGCACCTGACGGCTGAAAAAGACAGGATGGGAAATAATTGAAATCCCCCTTCCATAAAATAGCAAAGGCAAAAAACAGGCCCCTGTTGAACTATATTTTTGTGCATGCTAGTAAATTTAATACGAACCGCCCTGGCAAGATTGCACCCGCCCGCAGGTTATGTTATACTAATACTTATGTTGGAAAAATTATGTTCCGGCGTGCGGTACCGCACCGTGTTGTGCCATGCGCCCAAACAGCAGGAAAAAGGGATACCGATGAAAATAGGATTTGATAACAATAAGTACCTGGCCATGCAGTCTGCCCATATCCGGGAGCGCATCAGCCAGTTTGATAACAAGCTCTACCTGGAATTTGGCGGCAAGCTGTTTGATGACTATCATGCTTCCCGCGTGCTGCCGGGCTTCCAGCCGGATTCCAAACTTCAAATGCTGCTGCAGCTGAAAGACCAGGCCGAAATCGTGGTTGTGATCAGCGCCGAGGACATCATCAGCAACAAAATGCGCGGCGATTACGGCATCACCTATGACCAGGACGTTCTGCGCCTGATTGACGCGTTCCAGGGCATGGGTCTGTTTGTTGGCAGCGTGTGCATCACCATGTATACCGCTGCGCCGGAAGTGGAAGCTTTTGAGCGCCGCCTGAATGAGCTGAACATCCGTACCTTCCGCCATTACAAAATTGCTGGCTACCCCAACGATGTGGCTCGCATTGTGAGCGATGACGGTTACGGCAAAAATGATTACATCGAAACCGAGCGCCCACTGGTCGTTATCACGGCTCCCGGCCCCGGCAGCGGCAAAATGGCCGTCTGCCTGTCCCAGCTGTACCATGAATACAAGCGCGGCATCAAGGCTGGCTACGCCAAATTTGAAACATTCCCCATCTGGAACATTCCCCTCAAACACCCAGTCAACCTTGCTTACGAAGCTGCTACCGCCGACCTGAACGATGTCAACATGATTGACCCGTTCCATCTGGAAGCATACGGCAAAACGGCGGTCAACTATAACCGTGATATCGAAATTTTCCCCGTTGTCAATGCCATGTTTGAGCTGATTGCGGGCAAAAGCCCTTACCATTCGCCCACCGACATGGGCGTTAATATGGCAGGCAACTGCATCATTGACGATGAAGTCTGCCAGGAGGCTTCCCGCAAGGAAATTATCCGCCGCTACTTCAAGTGCCTGTGCGACCAGAAAACCGGCTGTATCGTCAAGGATGACCGCTACAAGCTGGAACTGCTGCTGAACCAGGCGGGCGTCAGCGTCGGCATGCGCGCCGTGGAACAGCAGGCCCACGCCTGTTCCGATAAAACCGGCGGCCGCCCTGCTGCGGCAATCGAACTGCCGGATGGCACTATTGTAACCGGCAAAACCGGCCCGCTGCTGGGCGCTACCGCAAGCGCCCTGATCAACGCGCTCAAGTATCTGGCGGGCATCCCGCAGGAGACAGATTTGGTCAGCGCAACTGCCATTGAGCCCATCCAGACCCTCAAGACCAACTATCTGGGCGGCAAGAACCCCCGCCTGCACACCGACGAGATCCTGATCGCCCTGTCCAGCTCTGCCGCCTCCAGCGAGCTTGCCGCAGCAGCTATGCACCAGCTGCCCAACCTCAAGGGCTGTGATGTGCACTCCACCGTGCTGCTTTCCAGCGTGGACAGCAGCACCCTGAACCGTCTGGGGATGTACCTGACCTGCGACCCCGTCTACGAGGAAGAGGACCGCAAGTACCATAAGCTGTAAAAAATAGCAATGCGAAAACTCCCCTGTTAAAGCCGTCTGGCTTTGGCAGGGGAGTTTTGGCTATTGCCTTGCTACTTGTCCGCAGATATGGTACACTTGTTCTGCTTATTTTTTAAAGCGGATAAGAAAAGAGGATTAACAATATGGAACAACAACACAAACGCAGTGCATTCTCTGGTAAGATCGGGTTCGTGCTGTCGGCCGCAGGCGCTTCGGTGGGTCTGGGCAACATCTGGCGCTTCCCGTATCTGGCAGCCAAATACGGCGGCGGCATTTTTCTGCTGGTATACATTCTGCTGGCAGTTACATTCGGTTATACCATGATCGTAGCCGAGACCGCGCTGGGCCGCATGACCAAAAAGAGCCCGGTCGGCGCTTTCGGAGCATTTGGCAAGAGCGGCAAGCTGAAGTTTGGTGGATGGATCAATGCGATTATCCCTATATTAATCGTACCTTACTACTCTGTTATTGGTGGATGGGTCATTAAATATCTTGTTGAATATATTAAGGGTAATGGTCATGCTTTAGCATCTAGTGACTATTTCTCTAAATTCATCTCTAATGGTGTTTCAACAGAATTATGTTTTGCCGCTTTTTCACTTATGACTTTAATTATTGTATTTGCAGGTGTTAAAAACGGTATCGAACGTGTCTCTAAAATCATGATGCCAATTCTAGTTGTATTATCATGTGTTATTACTGTTTATTCAGTCACTAGACCAGGTGCACTTGAAGGTGTAAAATACTTCCTTGTACCTAATTTCAAGAACTTCTCATGGATGACAGTTGTGACTGCAATGGGACAGATGTTCTATTCTTTATCTATCGCAATGGGTATCTTAATCACATTTGGTTCTTATACAGAAAAAGAAGTCTCTATTGAGAATTCTACAGAAAATGTAGAAGTATTTGATACAGCTATTGCGATTATGGCAGGATTGATGATTATCCCAGCTGTATTTGCCTTCTCTAACGGAAATATGGAAAACCTTAATGCAGGACCATCTTTAATGTTTATTACTATCCCTAAAGTATTTGATAGTATGGGACTCGGAACACTTATTGGTATTCTATTCTTTGTATTAGTATTATTTGCAGCACTTACTAGTTCAATTGCCTTAACAGAATGTGCTGTCTCTACTTTCCAGGATGAACTTGGATGGAGTAGACATAAATCTGTCATTATTCTTGGAATCATTATGTTAGTATTAGGTTCACTATCATCACTTGGATATGGACCACTTGCATCTATTCAGGTTATTGGTATGCAATTCTTAGATTTCTTTGATTTCTTAACTAACTCAGTCATGATGCCAATTTCTGCAATATGCATTTGCTTACTTGTATCAAAGGTTATTGGAGTAGATAAGATTGCGAAAGAAGTAAAATCTCATAACAATCCATTCAAACGTGAAAAGATTTTTACTTTCATGATTAAATATGTTTGTCCAATCTTTGCAACTATTATCTTGTTAAGCTCAGTTGCGAATGCATTTGGAATCATTAAGATGTAAAACAGGCTTAGACCTGTTTTTTTTGCATCTTATGTGCGATTTATAGTCATTTAAGATGAATTAATATACTATAGCAATGAGGTGGTTGCTATGATTTATTTTGTAATTAGTAGTCTGACTATTACTTTGGTGATGACAACGATGATTCTATTGAAAATTAAATAGGGATGACACGCTACGTAGCCTATATTTGTATAAATGATACGGACAATTTCTTGTGAAACAAGTATGAGATAAGTATACTTTGAACTAGGAGGACAAATATATGACATTAGGAGAAACAATTAAGTATTATCGTACACAATTAAACTTATCACAAACTGAACTAGGAGATAGAATAGGTGTATCAAGACAAGCAGTAACGAAATGGGAAACAAATACAGGAATACCGGATATTAATAATATTCAAACACTTGCAAAGGTATTTCATATTTCTATTGATACACTTCTTTCTCATGAACATGTACAATCATTATATAAGAGCAAGATAGAATATGATTTGGCACAACCAATGGACTTTGATATAAATTTATCTACTTTAGGAGATGTTTTGATAGAAGGCTATGAAGGAGAAAAGCTTATTATTACTCTTTCTTCTTCAATCTATAAGGATTTACAAAAGGATTTTAAAATTAAATTAGATGAAAATAAAGCAAGACTCGATATAGACTTAGAGACAAAGGAATATATCACAAAAGATCAAAGAAGAGACGTCAGTATTTTAATCTTATTGCCTATGCAGTATATTCACAAATTAGAATGCAATGTATTGCCTACAAGTATGTCTGTTTCTCATATTCAATCTGATTCTATAGAACTGGATATTAAAACATCATTACTAGATCTTTTAGACATTCATGGACATATAGAAATAGACTGCAATATTGATATGATTATTAAAACAGACGAAATTGATGGTAAATTAGATCTCAATGCAGTACGTAGTGCATCACAACTTATTATTACATCACCATGTCTATTCAATACAATTACAAAAGGCATTAAAACAAAAATTATCTATGAAGGAGACCTAGATGAGAAATCAGACAATCAAATAGAACTCAATGGAATTATGAGTGAACTCGTAATAAAGGCTGATTAACTATAATCAGTTTTTTATTAGAAAAGAAAAGCAACAAATTCATGGGTATTTGTATAATAACTTAATTTCTCTTTATTTATTTCTAAAAAATTACTTGTTTCAAATGAAAAATAAATGAAAGTGGTTTAAAACGGATAAAGGTAAAGAAATAACAAGCAGGAGGCAATGTCACGATGTTTGCGTATAGTCAAGTTGAAAAGTTGAATGAAGCAGAAATGTGTGTGTATAATTATGTAGTGAAAAACCTAAAGCATATATTAAATCTAAGTGTTCGTGAGTTAGCGGATGAGGTACATGTTTCAACAGCCACTGTTATGCGTTTTTGTAAGAAGATGGGATATTCGGGCCTTTCAGAATTAAAGTATAAGATTAAAGAATTTTATGAACAGCAGGATCAGGAAGATAATTATGAAATAAACGATATTGAAGGTTTTGTGGAGCATATAAAATCTAATGATTATTTAGATAGACTTAAAAAAGCAGCTGATCTGATTAAAGGTGCTGATTCATTTCAAATTCTTGGTTTAGGTGTATGTAGGGATATTGCGAAATATACCGCTCGTCGATTTTGCCGAGCAGGGTTTTATTGTTATGGCATCGATGATGTCAACTATCCCATATTAGAAGTACCAGAAGGAACTCATTCCGTTATTTTGATCATTTACAATGATTTTTATCAGAAAGTGATATTTGATCAAATCAATAGATATAAGAGTAAAAATTATACTATTATTATGATTTCATTAGCGCATATAGGTAAGTTTAGTCAATTATGTGATTTGACTATTTATGCTTCTAATGGAATTATGAAGGTTGGACAGGTTGAATCTGGAGTACCAATGCTTTATACACTAGAAAAATTAACGGATGAAGTGATAAAATAATATCATAATATATTATAAAAGACACTAGGAATGCATTTCCTAGTGTCTGTTTTTAATTCTGTTCAAAGAATACTTCTTCATCAATCATTGGATAACATGTCAAATCTTTATTATCTAGATTTGTTTTATGCATATCCACAGCTTTAATTGTATGACCATGATAAGTAGAGTAATAGTAAATACCTTTATTTAAATTACAACAAGAAGTATAAATAGTATATTCATATTTACCTTCGGCTACTTCACATAGTCCTTTTTGTTGTTCTACTGAACCAAGAATATGGAAGAACTGACTGACATTTTCCTGTTCATTTAATCCTTTAGTTACATTCATATTAGTGAATGCAACACGTACAAAACGGGATGCTGATGATAAATCACCAGGTAACCCTAAAGCACCCATACCTCTACTATAAGTAGATAAGTTTACATCTTTTGAGAATGTATTCTCAGGCTGTTTAGTAGAGAGATACATATAATTATTTAAATTAAACATCTGTTTATCAAAAGGTGGATTATTAGTTAATACACCTACAGGATTATCATAGATATGTACTCCATCTTTCATGATTTCTATAGTAATAGTCTTATTTGAGTCACTGATCATATAATGAAGTGAAGCAGGTGGGAATGATGCACTAAAAGGTGTATCACATAAATTCATTTCATTAATGAGATGAATTGCTTCCTCAACAGTTTCACATTGACATAAGATCCAAGGAATAAATTCAAAAGAACAAACATTTGTTTTATTCTCTACTACTGGATTAAAATAAGCATTTCCTACAAAATTGAGTCCAGCCATACCTAATCCTTTTTCATTCATTGCATCATAATATAATGGATATCCATCGCTGACATGAGCCATTCCAATGATGGCATATTTGTAAGATGGTTCATCTGTATATCTAAAACCATACTCAAAATTTCTAGGTGTTACAACAATCTGTTCACCATAAGAAAACTCATAATCTAGATTTCTTCCAAAATAACAATCCTTATCTTTAAAACATGCAGCAGTACACATAATCACTGCCCCCTTTCATCTGAATCCTAACATAAGCATATAGGCATGTTAAGTCCATAGTTTGACATAATTCACACATACTTTCTAAAGAATATTCTATGTCTCTTATATGTCACTAATGTGAACTGTTTGACAAAACAGTATATCAACATATAATAAAATCAAGAGGTGAACTTATGGTACAAGTAGATTTAATTACAGGTTTTTTAGGATCAGGTAAAACAACATTTATTAAGAAGTATGCGAAATATTTAATTGATCAAGGACTGCATATCGCAATATTGGAAAATGATTTTGGTGCGATTAATGTAGATATGATGGTATTAGAAGAAGAATTAGGTGACCAATGTGAATTAGAAATGGTTGTTGGTGGAGGAGATTTAGACTGTCATAGACGCCGTTTTAAGACAAAACTCATTTCTATGGGTATGAGAGGTTTTGATAGAATATTAGTAGAACCATCAGGTATTTATGATGTCGATGAGTTCTTTGATGTACTTCATGAAGAACCATTAGATAAATGGTATGAGATTGGTAATGTGATTGCTTTAGTGAATTCTAAGCTAGAAAATAACCTTTCTAAGCAATCAGATTACTTACTAGGTTGTCAGGTTGCAGATGCTGGTAAAATCATTCTTAGTCGCTCTAGTGAAGCCACAGAAGAAGAAATCAATAACACAATCACACACTTAAATAACACAATGTCTCTAATTAAATGTAAAAGAAGATTCAATAAAGAAGACTGCCTTAATTTAGAAACACTTAATGATCAAGATTTTAATTCTATTCTTCATTCAGGTTATGAATTAGAAGGCTTTATTAAAATGTTCTTTAAGAAAGAAGAAGCTTTCTCTACTATGTTTTTTATGAATCAAGCAATTACTAAAGAAGAGTTGATTCATGCAACTCAATCTATTTTTAATGATTCTGAGTGTGGTAAAGTATTTAGAATCAAAGGCTTTATACCAGAAAACGATCAGTGGATAGAACTTAATGCGACAAAAGATCAGATTACTACTGAAACAATTGCGAAAGGTCAGGAAATCATTATTGTCATTGGTGAATCATTAAATAAAGAAAAGATAGAAGAATACATAAAAAAACCAGCATAGCTGGTAATTGATGAAGTGATATTTGTAGAATATGGTGGGGATCATATATCTTCATCACCTGTATTATATTGATAAAAGGTAATGAATAAACCAATTTTATGTAAAGAATAAATAAAAAGGTCAGCTAAGAAGGGAATGGTTGCTGACCTCGAAGGGTAGAAAAGAGTGGGAAATCTCTTTCCAACATTATTATATGATTTTTTTAAAAGAAATTCATTATACAAATAGATGCATTTGGATAGAAAGGAAAAGAAAGTGCATTATAAAAAGGTTAAAGGTATATTATCTTCCAGCAATGGAATGAACCTCTATAGAGGATGTCTGCATGGCTGTATTTATTGTGATTCTAGAAGTGACTGCTATCATATGGATCACTTGTTTGAAGATATAGAAGTTAAAGAGAATGCATTAGAACTCTTAGATGCTTCTTTGAAAAAGAAACGAAAACCCTGTATGATTGGCATGGGGGCTATGACGGACCCTTATATTCCCTTAGAAGATCAATTGTTGTATACAAGAGGTGCATTAGAAATCATTGATAGAAATGGTTTTGGAGTTACCTTGATTACTAAATCATCACGTGTATTAAGAGATTTAGATGTATTGAAATCTATCCAGACACATTCAAAATGTGTGATACAGATGACTTTGACTACTTATGATGAAAATCTATGTAAAATACTAGAGCCCAACGTTTCAACTACAAAAGAACGCTTTGAAACATTGTTGACGCTTTATAAAGAAGGTATACCTACTATTGTATGGTTGACACCTATTCTTCCTTTTATTAATGATAATGAAGGAAACTTAAGAGGGATACTTGATTATTGCATCAAGGCTCATGTCAAAGGAATTATCTGTTTTGATATGGGCGTTACATTAAGAGAAGGCAATAGAGAGTACTTCTATTCTAAATTAGAGCAACATTTTCCTGGACTGAAAGAGACATATATCAACAAGTATGGTAATAGTTATATTCTCTCCAGTCCACAGAACAAACATTTGATGCGTATATTTCATCAAGTGTGCGAAGAAAATGGTATTATGCATAACCATGAAGAAATCTTCAACTATCTTCGTACGTATGAAGATCATAGATTAAATTTATTAGATTTCATCTAAAAACTGGACCACAGTCCAGTTTTTACTGTATTGTATTAACTTTCTTTAAGATACGTTCTGCATCCTGTCCAGTCGCAATAATAGGCTGATAGTTATTACGATACTTTACAGAAGAAATCATACATGGAATAATTTTATTTTCCATACTCGTAATCTTCTTATTAGTAAAGTGGAATGTCTGCTGGTAGATCATAGAATCTTTATCACTTGGATTTCTATTACCACCAAAACAGAAGTTACTTAAACTATATACAATAGGGGAATCCTTATATGTTTCAATCCCTTCTAATACATGAGGATGACTACCTACGACCATATTCGCCCCTGCATCAATAGTTGCATGTGCTAAATCTCTCTGTCCCTGAGTTGGACTATAGTTTCTTTCAATACCCCAATGATAATAAACAATCACAAAATCAGTCTTCTTCTTTAATTCAGTAATCGCATTCTTCATATCATCAGATACAGCATTGGGAAATGCATAACCAAGAAAACCAAACTTAATACCCTTTACTTCCTTAATATAGCTCTTTGAATACCCGAAATAGCCTACACCATACTCATCTAGAGTTGCTTTAGTATCATCCATCCCTTTCTGATAACGGTCCATAGAATGGTTATTTGCGACTGTCACAGCTTCAACACTACTATTAGTTAAAATCTTTGCATATTCCTTTTTGCCTTTAAAAGGGAATGACTTAATAACATGATTTTCTTCATCAGTCAAAGGACCTTCTAGATTCGCAATAGTTAAATCGTCCTGTTCAAAAACACTCTTGACATATTTTAAGAAATAATCAGGATTATTACCCTGTTTCACATATTCCTGATCAAAAGATCCATCATATGCCTGACCTGCATAATTTCCCAAAGTCATATCACCTACAAAAGACATAGTAATATCAGTATGATTCACCTGCGCTGTTTCTTCTGTCTTTTTCTTAGTCTTCTTTGGTGTTTCTTTCTTCTCTTCTTTAGCACATCCAGTACTTAATACAAGAAGTGCACATACAAAACCTTTTAAAAACTTATTCATTTTCATTTCTCCCTTGTACAAATACAAAACAATGATCATTAGACAGCTTTTCATCAAATACAAAATCTAAATCATTAAACTTCTTTAAGTCCTTTATATTTTCTATCTTTTCTTTAGCCATATAAGAGATCATTGCTCCTCTAGCCATCTTCGCATATGTTGCCTGCTGCTTAAGTACCCCTTTAATATTTCTTAGAAACTGAATTTCTATACATTGATCATCTTTCTTTAAATAATCAGTAATACATTTAGAATATTCCTTAGATGCAAGATTAATAATCACATGATCATCAAGTGATTCGTAAATCTTACTACCCCAGAATTCATACAAATTAAGCGGTTTAACGCCCATTTCTAAACGATAGGGTATAATTCCATCAGTAGGTGTTAAAACCCCATAAAGCCCTGATAAAATACGTAAATGCTTGTTTAAATACTCTCTTTCACTATCACTCATAGAAAAAGGATGAAGATACTTAAACGCTATCCCATCATAAGCATGAATTGCACATGTCAATGGTTTAAACTGACGCTCCTGTAACTCCTTGAAACATTGATGTGTTAATGATTCATTAGTTTTCCATAATCTTCTTAACTCATCATAGGACATATTCTTAAGCTTTTCTTCTAATATATAAGACTCATTAAGAAAACAAGGTGTAGTAGGAGTAATAGAAGCATCCTCATCTACTCTCATCTTCTTAGCAGGACTCATAATAATCTTCATGATAAAGCCTCAAGCATCTCTTGAGGATTATCTGCAGTCTTTACCTTTTCCTTGGCTTTAATGATGATTCCTTCTTCATCAATAAGGTAAGTTGTTCTTACAACACCCATACTTACCTTTCCATAATTCTTCTTTTCTTTCCATACATCATAATCCATAATTGTCTTCTTTTCTGTATCAGAAAGTAAAGTGAAAGGCAGTTCATATTTCTCTTTAAACTTCTTATGACTTGCTACAGAATCCTTGCTGATCCCTATTACTACCGCATCCTTCTCTAAGAATTCAGGATACAAATCTCTAAACCCACATGCCTGTTTAGAACATCCAGGTGTATTATCTCTAGGATAAAAATAGAGAATCACACGATGACCTCTATATTCTTCTAAAGTATGCATATTGCCTTCTTCATCTGGTAGATTAAAAGAAGGTGCTTTTGTATTAATCTCTAACATAATGAAACCTCCTTTCTGCATTATACCAAAAATAGAAATAATGTGCTACCTATGCATAAAAAAACGATTGTAAGCATTAACATTTTAGAAACATGTTGACACATTGAAATACAGGTTTTATAATCCCATTTGTCTTTAAACACAATTAAATATTAAATAGGGGGACAATTATGACATTTTCATTAACTACTCGTCTCATTGCTGAGTTCCTTGGTACTGCAATCATGGTTATGATTGGTAACGGCTCAGTAGCAAACGTGGAATTAAAGGGAACAAAGGGAAGCCACAGTGGATGGATCGTCATTGCAATCGGTTATGGTATGGCCGTTATGATTCCAGCTCTTATGATTGGTAAAATTTCTGGTAACCATATTAACCCAGCATTTACTATCGGTTTAGCTGTTGCAGGTGATGTTCCATTAGCTGAAGTATTACCTTACATTTTAGTACAGTTCGCTGGTGCTATCGTAGGTCAGTTTATTCTTTATATTTGCTTCAAACCACATTATGATGCAACAGAAAATCCTGATGCAATCTTAGGTACATTCTCAACTACTGATGCAACAAACAATAAGTTCAATGGTTTCGTAAACGAATTCTTCGGATCATTCATCTTATTCTTCTGTGCATTATCTATTACTCATTCACCAATTTTCGAACATGGTAATCAGGGTGCTGGTTTCATCGGTGTTGGTTTATTAGTTATGGCATTAGTTGCTTCATTTGGTGGTCCTACAGGTCCAGCTTTAAACCCAGCTCGTGACTTAGGTCCAAGAATCTTACATGCAATCTTACCAATCAAGAACAAGGGAACTTCTCAGTGGGATTATGCATGGGTACCAGTACTTGCTCCAATTTGTGCAAGTATCTGTGCTTGTCTATTATATTTCAACATTTTCTAAGAAGCTATCAATCGATAGCTTTTTTTCTTTGCCTAAAAGAATAGGGGAGTAATAAAAAAGGATAAGCATCGAGAGTTTGGTAACTGAAATGCTTATCCTATCCCATAAGAACAACTGAAATAAAGCACAAAAAAACTCAGGAACGAATCCTGAGTTATATTTATTAATGGCGCAGGTTGAGGGATTCGAACCCCCGCAGGACGTTAATCCTCTGTCGGTTTTCAAGACCGATCCCTTCAGCCGGACTTGGGTAAACCTGCATCATTCTAATGGTGGTTCCGGCCGGAATCGAACCAGCGACACGAGGATTTTCAGTCCTCTGCTCTACCGACTGAGCTACGGAACCAAAATGGCGGTCTGGACGGGGCTCGAACCCGCGACCTCCGCCGTGACAGGGCGGCATTCTAAACCAACTGAACTACCAGACCAAAATAAATGGTGGAGCCTAGGAGGATCGAACTCCTGACCTCCTGCGTGCAAAGCAGGC
>OHAY01001924.1_pt1 | contig 17797 bp, 13 predicted proteins | sample 1577191 | NCBI WGS metagenome assembly OHAY01 (sample SAMEA3541504, study PRJEB24748) | human gut metagenome | biome: human gut; feature: human-associated habitat; material: faeces | place: China | collected 2012 | reverse complement strand
CGTGGAGTAGTAGCTGCCTTCCCAGCCGGGATAGGCCTTCGCGGCGGCCTCGGAATCGGCGAGGTTGATGAAGGTCTTGATGCCCGCAGCCTTGGCGGCGGCGTCGGCATAGGGGTTGCGGCCCTCAACGGCGTCGTTGATGGGGGAGCTGCCGCGGTAGAGAACGCCCTCGCCCATGCCGGTGGTCTCGATCACGCGGACATTGGCGAACTCAGCGTCCGTCAGGTTCTTATACATGTCGGCATTGCGGTCGCCGGTGCGCTGGGGCAGCTGGCGGGCATCCCACTCGGCAAAATACGCGCCCTTATCCTTCATGGTGATCGTCACCTTGACGGGATAGGTCACACCGTCTGCCGCGACATACTTATCGGAGACGGCGGGGTCGGTGTTGGGCTTGGCCAGACCCGCGTTCACCGCGAGCTGGCCGTAGTTGATGGCCACGATGACGCTGGACGCGCCCTTCGTCGCGCGCACGAGCATCTTGCTGGTGTCCACGTCGTTATAGTTTGAGCAGACGGGCATCTCGTAGCTGTTGCCGTTGACGTCAACGGTGACTACGTCGCCATACGCAAACCCGGCCTTCATAAACTCCTCCGTGGAGATGTCCAGCTCAATATTTCCGTATTTCCTGGCGGTTTTGCCGAGAACCGCTTCATAGGTGGCAGAAGCAGGTTCGTCAGCGGGTTCAGCCCAAGCTGCGGGCACCATCAGAGACAGCGCCATGGCCAGAGCCAGCAGAGTCGCTAAGAATTTCCGCATGTAATCTTCCTCCTTATAATTTCCGGACGCCTGTGTGCGCCCATCAGTAATTTCTATTTTACACAAATTTTACACGAAAGGGAATCCTATTTTGTTCAGAACGACAACGAAAAACACGTCCTAATTTTGTCTATTTTACCGATAGGAAAATGTGCCGCTTTGCGGGAAATCCGTCTGGAAATCCGGGATTTTTGTGGTATACTGAATGATTGAACTGAGAGATATAAGGGAGGTTATCCTGATGAGAAAGCTCTTCAAGGGCGGCACCGTCGTCTCCGGCAAGGGGACGAAGCGCGCGGATGTCCTCGTCGACGGGGAGAAGATCGTCCGCGTCGCGCGCAGCATCACCGACCCGCTGGCGCAGACCGTCGACGTGACGGGCAAGTTCCTTCTGCCCGGCTTTATCGACGCGCACACGCACTTCGATCTCGATGTGTGCAGCACCACGACGGCCGACGACTTTGAAAGCGGCAGCAAAAGCGCCATCCGCGGCGGCACGACGACGGTCATCGACTTTGCCTGCCCCAATAAAGGGGAATCCCTTGCCTATGGGCTTGATCTCTGGCATAAAAAGGCCGACGGCAAGTGCTACTGCGACTACGGCTTCCATATGACCATCGACGACTGGAACGAGAGCATCGAGTCTGAGCTCGACGCGATGTTCGACGCCGGTATCACGTCTTTCAAGATGTACCTCACCTACCCCGCCATGATGATCGGCGACGGTGCGGTCTACCGCGCGCTGAAAGCGCTCAAGGCCCGCGGCGGCATCGCGGGCGTCCACTGTGAGAACGCGGGCGTCATCGACGCGCGCATCGCCGAACTCAAGGCGAGCGGTTTGGGCGCGGACGTCGTATCGCACCCGATCTCCCGCCCCGACTATTTAGAGGCCGAGGCTGTTTCGCGTCTGCTGCGCATCGCGCAGGCGGCCGACGCGCCCGTCATCATCGTCCACACGACGAACCGTGCTTCTCTTGACGAGATCGCCGCGGCGCGCCGCCGCGGACAGACCGTGTATGTCGAGACCTGCCCGCAGTATTTGGCGCTCGACGACGGCGTTTACTACGATCCCGACTTTTCCTCCGCCGCGCGCTACGTCTGCGCGCCGCCCATCCGCTCGCAGGAGGACAGTGAAGCGCTCTGGAAGGCGCTGCGCCGCGGCGAGGTGCAGACCATCTCGACCGACCACTGCTCGTTCACGCTCGAGCAGAAGGACATGGGCCGCGACGACTTTACGAAGATCCCCGGCGGTCTTCCCGGCGTCGAAACGCGTGGCGAGGTCGTCTACACTGTGGCCATCAATGAAAACAAGCTCTCGCTCGGCGGCGTCTGCCGCGCGCTGAGCGAAAATCCCGCCAAGCTCTACGGTCTCTACCCCCGCAAGGGCGTCATCGCTGCGGGCAGCGACGCCGACATCGTCGTCTACGATCCCGGCGCGAGCCACGTGCTCCACGGCGCGGACATGCTCTCCAAGGCGGGCTACACGCCGTTCGAGGGCTTCCGCACGAATGGCGGCGTGTCGAAGGTCTACCTGCGCGGTCAGCTGCAGGTGGACGGCGGCAAGGTCGTCGGCGGCAAGATGGGCGAATACTTGAAGCGCGGCAAATGCGCACTGTGAGGTAAGATATGGATCTGAGGGAAATTTTATTTGCGCAGTTCCCTGCGTTTTTTCTGCTGAGTCTGCTGTTTTTGATCGCGCACCTGCGCGTGCGCAAGCACAGCGCCGTCAAGTCGGTGCTGTGGGTGCTGCTGTTCGGCGCGGCGCTGGCCGTGTCGATCCTGTTCTGCTTCCTCGGCATGCAGGCGAAGTACTGGACGGTCAAGACGCTCTTCGAGCTCAAGTTCTGGAGCTGGCTCGGCCTTGCGATCGTGGTGCTCGTGTTCGTGCTGCGGCTGGTGTTCAAGCTGCAAAATAAGCACGCTCAGCACATGGTCGAAAAGGAGCGCGCCAAGGTGGAAAAGACCCGCGAGGAGGCCGTAAAGCAGGCGCGCGAAGAAGGCCGCGCCGAGGCCATGGCCGCCCAGCAGGCGCAGGAGGCCGAAGCCGTCGCGGCAGAGCCCGCAGCGGATGAGTCTGCCTCCCCCGCTGCCGAGGAGACCGCACCAGCAGAGAACGCCGATCCTGAAAAGGCGGTCGAACGTTAAGTATGGAACAGACACAACCGCAGCGCATCGCGTATTTTGACGTACTGCGCATTCTGGCGACATTCGCCGTCATCGTGCTGCATCTGTCCGCGCAGCACTGGGCCGATACGGACGTCTATTCAAGAGCCTGGCAAGCCTTCAACCTTTACGACAGTGCTGTGCGCTGGGCTGTTCCGGTTTTTGTGATGATCAGCGGCTCGCTGTTTCTCTCCGGCTCGCAGAGTCTTTTGCACATTCTCAAAAAGAATGTTCTCCGTCTTGTCACAGCGTTTGTCTTCTGGTCGGCGCTCTACGCCGTCTTCATGGTGAACTTCGAGGGATGCCCGACGAACCTTATTTTGCAACAGTTTCTCAACGGTCACTATCACATGTGGTTTCTCTTCATGATCGTGGGACTGTATCTGATCGTGCCGTTTCTGCGCGCCATCGTGCGGGATGAAAAGCTCCTGCGCTATTTTCTACTGCTCACGCTCATCTTTACGTTCCTGCTGCCGCAGATCGCGTCAGCCGTGTCGCTTCTCTCGTGGCAGTACTGCGCTGAATTCAAGGCGCTCACGGGCAAATTCTATTATCATTTCACGCTCGGCTTCGTCCCCTACTTTGTGCTCGGTTACTATTTGGTCCGCAAGGAGTTTTCCTTGACCGCAAAGCGTGTGCTTTACGCGCTCGGTGTGCTCGGCTTCGTCCTCACGGTCGTGCTGACGTCGTTCGCCTCGCGTTTGCAGGGCGCGGCAACAGAGCTGTTCTACGGCTACGATTCGCTCAATGTACTGTTTGTCTGCGTGGGGCTGTTCGTCTTTGCCAAAGAGCATCTGAACTTCCCGAACTTAAGCGAAAAGTGTCACAGGTGCATTCGCGCGCTGTCGCGCTGGAGCTTCGGCGCGTACCTCGTACACCCGCTGTTCATCGAATCGTTCGACATTTTTCTGCACTTCAACACGCTGTCACTCAACGTGTTTTTCTCCGTTCCCCTGCTGACATTGATCATCGGCGCACTGTCGTTCCTTGTCTCAGCGCTGCTTCACCAGATCCCATTTGTCAAAAAGTATTTTGTATGAAAAGAGCCCCGCGGATCATGCGATTCACGGGGCTCTTTTTTTCTGTTATGCTTCGGTCTTGATGCCGCGCTTGTCGAATTCCTCGACCAGCAGGTCAAGGTCGTTTGGCAGGCTCATCGGCTCGCCGCAGAACTTGATGGCGTTGGCCACGTCCTTGAGGCCGTTGCCCGTCACGACGGAGACGACCGTGTCGTTCTCACCGAGCACGCCCTGCTCGCAGAGCTTCTTGACTGCCGCCGTGCCAGTGACGCCCGCGGGCTCGCCGAAGACGCCGCAGGTCGTGCCGAGCAGCTTTTGCGCCGCCATGATCTCCTCGTCCGTCACGTTCACGACGATGCCGTTCGACTCGCGGATCGCCATGAGCGCCTTGTCCGCGTTGCGCGGCACGCCGACGGCGATGGAGTCGGCCAGCGTGTTCTCCTCCATCGGCTCCCAGGGCTTGTTCTCCGCGATGGCACGGTTGATGGGGTGGCAGCCCTCGGCCTGCGCGGAAATGAGGCGCGGGAGCTTGTCGATAAAGCCGATGGCGTACAGGTCCTTGAGGCCCTTCCACACGCCTGCGATGGTGCAGCCGTCGCCGACGGAGATGGCGAGATAATCCGGCATCTTCCAGTCGAGCTGCTCGGCGATCTCGATCGAAACGGTCTTTTTGCCCTCGGAGAGGTACGGGTTGATGGCCGCGTTGCGGTTGTACCAGCCCCACTTGTCGATGGCCTTTTTCGACAGCTCGAACGTCTCTTCATAGTTGCCTTTGACGGAGATCACGTTTGCGCCGAAGGTCATCAGCTGCGCGACCTTGCCCTTGGGCGCGCGCTCGGGAACGAAGATGAAGGTCTTGAGGCCAGCGGCCGCGGCGTTGCCCGCAAGAGAGCTCGCGGCGTTGCCCGTGGACGAGCAGGCGATGATCTTCGCGCCCGCCTCCCCCGCCTTGGCGACCGCCATGGCGGACGCGCGGTCCTTGAGCGACGCCGTCGGGTTCTGTCCGTCGTCCTTGACCCAGAGCTTTTTGAGGCCGAGCTGCTTTGCAAGGCACGGCTCTTCGTAGAGCGGGCTCCAGCCCACGCGCAGCGGCGTGTCGGGTGTCGTCTCCTCCACCGGCAGCAGCTCGCGGTAGCGCCACATTGTGTTCGGGCGGGACTTGAGCGTTTCCTTCGTCAGGTTCTTTTTGATGTAGTCGTAGTCATAGATGATGTCGAGAATGCCGCCGCACGAGCAGTTCGTGAGGTTCGCCGTGGCCTCGTATTCTTTCCCGCACTTGACGCAGCGGGCGCATTTGACGTTTTTTAACATAATAACTCCTTATTGTCCGCGCGCTGCGCGGTGGGTTTTTGCAGCGTGAAAGCGCTGCTGCTTTTTGTCCCCCTATTCGCAGGGGGCGCGAGACAAAGGGGGTATTCTCTTTCCAAAGAGAATACCCCCTTTGGAACCCCCAGAGAAAGGCAAGGGGTCTTACCCCTTGACCCCGCACATTGGCAGTTTTTATCTTGAAGCGCTGCACGCGCTGCGCATTGCACAGCCGTTGGCAGCTCTGCTGCCTTACGGCTGCGCAACAGCGGGTAGTAGGAGCAGAGGCGTCGTATAGCAATGCTAACGCGGCTTTGCCTCGCGCAGGCATTTTCATTCCGGAGGCACAAAGGTCATTCAAGCCTGAGACTGCCAATCTAAACGCCTTTCTTTTGGACGGGCGACGCCCGTTTTCTTTCTCGGGAAAGAAAATGGGGGTCGCATCACGCGGCACTTGTGCCGCATTGACATTCGCACCTGTGCGAAAAAGGAAGAATTCTCTTTCGAGAAAGAGAATATCCCCCTTTCCCGCATCCCCTGCACGGTGCAGGGGAAAAATCCCTCACCCCTCAAGGGGTATCATTTACTGCCAGTAAATAAAAAATCGGCTCCCCGGTTTTCAAAAACAGCGCGAAATATCCGTTTCGCAAATTCCTCACCTCATGCTTAGCATGAGGAAAACTCCCGCGAACTATGGCTGGGAAAATTTATTATTGCTTTTTGATGCAGTCAATGAAGCTGCCGATCGCCATACCGATGCACGTACCGCTCGCCATACCGGCGGCCATGTTGTTAAAAAGCGGCTGCCCCAGTGCAAAGCCGATGCTCATGCCGATCAGCATACCAAAAATCATACAATTGCCGCTGTCATCGGTCTTCTTTTCTTTCTTATCGGACATGTTTTTCCTTCTTACTGTTCGTCGTAGCCGAAGCTTCTGATATAGTTCATATTGTCGCGCCAGTTTTCCTTGACCTTGACCCAAGTCTCGAGGTAGACCTTTGTGCCCATGAAGCGCTCGATGTCGCGGCGGGCCTCGGTCGAGATCTTCTTGAGCATCGCACCGTTTTTGCCGATGATGATACCCTTGTGGCTCGCCTTTTCGCAGTAGATGGTCGCGTCGACCTCGATGACCTCGTCGTCGCGCTCAATAAAGCGCGTGATCTCGACGGCCGTGCCGTGTGGGATCTCTTTATCGAGGTTGCGCAGCAGCTTTTCGCGCACGATCTCGCCCACGACCTGACGGTCGGGCTGGTCAGTCGTCATGCCGTCGGGGAAGAGCTGCGGGCCCTCAGAGGCGTACTTACCGAGCTCGTTCATCAGATCGTCCAGCCCCTCGTGCGTGCGCGCGGAAATGGGGATAATGGCGTCAAACGCATACGCCTCGCTGTAGGCCGCGATGACGGCGAGCAGGTCGTCCTTTTTCTCGACAGTGTCGATCTTGTTGATGCACAAAATCGCCGGCAGGTGAGAAGCCCTGATCTTTTCGATGAGTTCGGCCTCAGGGATGCCGACGTGCGCCACTGGCTCAACGAGCAGCAGCACCGCGTCCACGTCCGCGATGGATTCGCGCGTGACCTTGACCATGTAGTCGCCCAGGCGGTTGCGCGCCTTGTGGAATCCAGGCGTGTCGAGCAGCACGTACTGCGTGTCGCCGCGGTTCACCACGCCGTAAATGCGGTTGCGCGTGGTCTGGGGCTTGTTCGACACGATGGCGATCTTCTCGCCCACAAGGGCGTTCGTCAGGCTGGATTTGCCGACGTTCGGCCGTCCGCAGACAGTGATCATAGCGGTTTTCGTTTTGTTCATGATAGGTGATCCTCAACTTTCTTTTGTTCGTTGAACGTTTTTTATTCATACAGCAAAAGCTGTATTCTCTTTTTGGATGCCCAAAGGGCGCGGTGTTCTGTCCCACTGCCGTGGGGACGCGGGGCAAAGGGGGTATTCTCTTTCCAAAGAGAATACCCCCTTTGGAACCCCCAGAGAAAGGCAAGGGGTCTTACCCCTTGACCCCGCACATTGGCAGTTTTTATCTTGAAGCGCTGCACGCGCTGCGCATTGCACAGCCGTTGGCAGCTCTGCTGCCTTACGGCTGCGCAACAGCGGGTAGTAGGAGCAGAGGCGTCGTATAGCAATGCTAACGCGGCTTTGCCTCGCGCAGGCATTTTCATTCCGGAGGCACAAAGGTCATTCAAGCCTGAGACTGCCAATCTAAACGCCTTTCTTTTGGACGGGCGACGCCCGTTTTCTTTCTCGGGAAAGAAAATGGGGGTCGCATCACACGGCATGTATGCCGCAGAGCACTTCGCACCTGTGCGAAAAAGAAGAGCCGTCTCTCGAGAGAGACAGCTCTTTTCTTTTTTACAGCTTGCGGAAGCGCTCCGCAATGACCGCCGCCGCGTCAGCGGTCGACAGCGCACCGGTGTCAAGGTAAAGATCATACCCCTCCGGCGCGCCCCAGGCCTTGTGGGTGTAGCTCTCGTAATACTTGCGGCGCTGCTTGTCCATCTTGCGGATCAGGCGGATGGCTTGGTCGCGCGTGAGCTTTTCCTGCGCCATTTTGCGCTGGATGCGGTGCTCGTCCGGCGCGGCGACGAACACGGTGAGAAGCCTCACGTCTTCGCCGCGCAGCACATAGTCTGCGCAGCGCCCCACGAACACACACTCCTCGTGGCGGGCGATGCGGCGGATCTCGTGGCTTTGCAGGGCGAAGAGCACTTCGCTCGTCGGTTTGCCGCGCAGCACATGGTGGTTGCCCTCGTGCACGGTCTGGAAGAGGTAGGGGTTGGTCGCCTTTTCGTCCGAGGGGGAGAGCGTTTTTTCCGAAAGCTCGCCGTACTCGCACGCGAGGCGGATCAGCTCGCGCTCATAGACGCGGATGCCGAGGAGATCCGCTGTTTTCACGGCCACTTCGTGGCCGCCGCTGCCGAACTGGCGGCTGATGCTGATGATGCGATTTCCCATAGTATGAATCTCCCTCTGCTTTTCTATTGTTTCAGCGCGTTGAGCGCCGGCTGGGGAATCGAGAATGCACGATCCGCCGGCGTGATGACGGCGGAGAGCGACACCGGAGCGTCGGAGAGGATGAGGTGCAGCGCGCCGCTGCACGAGATGTTGACGGACTGGAGCTCGCCCTGCTCGCTCACGCGGACGGAAATGCGTCCGGAGGAGAAAGTCACATCCTGTGCCTTGATATCCGGCGCGATGGCGGCGGCGAGCTCGCTCATCGCGTTGGAGTCGAGCGAAAGACCGTAGAGATAGCCGTCGCTCGCCTTATCGCAGCCCGCGCTGCCGTTCAGAATGGACTGGTAGCAGAGGTCAATGAGCGACGCGGCATCGACGAGCTGCTGGCTCGCGGTGTCGACACTGTTGCCGTCCGCGTCGCAGATCTTGCTGCCGGAAAAGTAGACGGCGAGGGTGTTTTTTTGGATGCTGCCGTAGCGCTGACCGTCGATATTGCTGCGGTCATACTGGAGCGTGCTGTTCAGCACGATCGGGCCGCAGTCGGCGGAAAGAGCAATGTCGGCGGACAGATCGTCCGCGGTCAGCTCGCCCCAGGCACCCAGCAGACGGAGCGCGTTGTCCGTCAGCGTGGAAGCGTCGTCATTGCTGCCCGAATGGATGGCGGTGAGCACATCGTCGGGGATCACCGGCGCGAGCGCGTCGGTGAAGTGCGCGGCGGCCTCCACGCGTATATCTCCGGAGTTTTCCGCCGTGAAGCTTACGTCCATCAGCTCGCCGCTCTCGGCGGTGAGATCCACGCGGATCGCGGAAAGCGATGCGGCGTTCGCGATCTCGTCCGAGGTGAGAAGACGCAGCAGTGTGCTCGCGTCGTCGCCCTCGGCGGTGAGGGTGTAGCGCTTTTCCTGCCCGTCAACGGATTTCGTCACCGTGAGCGTGCGGCAGAGCTCGGCAATCTCATCCATGAGCTCGGCGTAATTTGGGAATGCGCCGCCGACAGCGTAGGACTTGCCGTTTTCAAGGTAGATCGCGCCGTCTGCGTAGTAGAGCGCCGCGCCGTCGCGGTCGATGCAGGTGATGGGAGCACCGTCCTTCTTCGTGCGGGCGACGGAGGCATCCGCGCTCAGGCTGATTTTGCCATAGGAGGCGTCGACCGTGACGTCCATGGTCATCGGGTCCTCTTTGACACGCGCCTCGACAAGGCGGTAGGCTTCGAGGTCCTTCTTAAAGTCGGAGTGGAGGAAGAACGCCGCAGCCGCGCCGAGCAAGACTAAAATCGTGATGAGAATAGGGAGGAAGCGGCGGCGCCTGCGCTTTTTCGGCGCGGGCGGTACTGCGGGCTGCGTGAGCACGTTTTCGCGTGCCTCGCGCTCCTCGCGAAGAAGCCGAAGTTCCTTTTCCGCGCGCGCAAGGCGCGCCTCGATGGAGTCGGGATCGGCTGCGGGAGCGGCTGCGGGAGCGGGTTCGGAAGTGGGAACGCTTTCTGCGCCCTCGACCGCGGCGGTGACGACCGGCGCAGCGGTCGCTGCTACTGCCACGGCGGCGGGGACTGCCGTAGATTCAGCGGACACAGGCGCATCCGCCTGAGTGGCATCTTCGACCGCTGTAGACGCGGGGGCACCCGTCTTGGCAGGGGCTTCGTCTGCTGTGGACGCATTGGCGTCCTCGCCGCGGACGATCTGCTCGGCCTGCGAGACGGCGCTCGCGCTGCGCGCCAGCGCTTCGGCGCGTCTGCGCGCTTTGCGCTTGTGGCGGTGGACGAGCAGAACCATGATGAGGATCAGAACAGCCAGCACGGCGAGCACGCCGAGCCAGATGCCCCAGACGTCGAGCGTCCGCACGGCGGCAAACTCAACGCTGTCGCCGCTCGTGGAGAAGGTGAGGTAGCTGCCCATCGTGCCGCAGTCGGCCTCCTGCCAACTGGCGCCGTTTTCACGGGTGTAGATGCGCAGCTCCTTCTGCCCGTCGGGCGGGAGATAGCGCATGGTGTGCGTGTCCTGCCCGTCGTCGGCAAGCTCGATGCGCCACTGCTCGAGCACTTCGGCGTTGGCAACCATCGAAGGCATTTCGCCGCGGCTGAGGCAGGAGAAGTAGCCCTTCACGCGGTCGAGCACAGTGCCGGACTGCACGTCGAACGCCGCGGGCGTGAGCGGCTGGGCGGTCACGGTGATGGCGTCGCCGTCGTTGTAGTTGCCCTCGACCAAGATGACAGCCTGTCCGCTCTCTCGCGTCTGTTCAGAGGCAAGGCCGGGGGTGTAGGCCTCGTAAACAGCGGTGACGACGGTGTCAAAGTGCAGATTCGTGAGGTCGGTGCGGTCCCAGTGGACGTGACAGCCGCTCTTGGCGGGCGGCTCGGGGATGTCGCTTTCGTCGATGGAGTCGCCGTAGTTGAAAGCGCGGCTAAGCACCGTCTTGTCGTCGGCGACGAAGGTGAGCGTGAAGGACTTCATGCTCTCGGGGAGATCGGGCAGCGTGAGAAGCTCTGCATAGCTGATGGGCTCGGCCCGTCCGGCGTAGCCCTGACGGTTGATGCCGGGGAGATCGTCGGAGACATAGTAGTTATGCTCAAATGTGCCCGTGTCGCTGCCGGAGATCGCACCCTGGTACTGCTGGCAGTCGGTGATATCGACGAGCGAGTAGTTCCAGCTCACGGTACTGCCGCTGCCGTCGACATTTTCCTGTACGCCGGAGCCGACGATGCCGCCGACATACTTCTTGCCGCTGAGCGTGCACTTGGAAAAGCTGCCGTGCACCGTTGCGCCGGTGAGACCGGCGATGCCGCCGGTATAGCTGCCGTTTTCGTTCGTGATGGTGCAGGACGACGTCTCACACGCGGTCAGATAGCCGAGGTCCATGCGGCCGACGATGCCGCCGACATAGCTGCGCTTACCGGCCACATCGCCGGTGTTGACGCACTTCTGGATGATGGAGCGGTACTCATACTGCTTGCGGTAGATGTTCGAAAGATGGCCCGTGACATCGTCCTCGGGGTCGAGCGTGTATTCAATGGTCATGGAGCCTGTGATGCCGCCGGTATTCACATCGCCGTACACCGCGCCGCTGTTGCGGCAGGAAGAGACTTTACCGAACGTGACGGAATCGATGTCGACATCGGAGGCGTCGACAATGATGTCGCCCGTGCCGCCGCTGAGCGAGGAAATGGCGGAAAACAGCGTTCCTGTCAGCTCGTTGAACTTGTTGTTGATCGAACGAATATCATTTGCCAATGTGCCGACCGTGCCGCTGGCGGCGTTGTTGAGCATCGTGACCTGACTGCTCAGGCCGTTGATCGACGAGGTCAGCCCGCCAAGATCCGGTGCAGCGACAATCTGAGTCGAGCCGGTGACGGTGCCCGAGGCATTGCCCTCGTGGCTCGCGCCCGCGCCTGCGGCACTGCCGCCCCAGATGGTGGTGCTGTGACCGCTGTCGGAATGCTCGTGGTCGATGCCGCCGGCTGCGCCCTTGCCGCCGCCGATCAGAGTGTCGGAGGAATGGGAGCCGTCGCCGGTGATGACGCTGTCAATACTGGCGTTCAGCCGGACGTTGTTCAGCTCGTTGGCGGCGTTATCCACATAGCCGGACATGCTGTTCAGGCGCGAGGCAATCTCATTCGAGCCGCCTTCGGCATGGTTGGTTGCTGTGTTGACAAGACCGCTGAGCTCGTTGAGTTGTGTTTTGAGCTGCTGCAGCAGACCGTCGGAGATCTCCATGCGGATATAGGGCTCCATTTGGCCGGCGATGCCGCCGACGTCCTTTCGCCCGCAGATCGCGCCTTCATTGCTGCACGCGAGCACTTGTCCGCTGCTGCGGCCGACCACGCCGCCAATATTGTAGCCGATGTGCTGATAACCGACGGCGGCGTAGTTTGTGCTCGACGCAATCGCGCCGGAGGAATAGCCTGCAATACCGCCGGTGTCGGTGGCGGTGTTGAGCGTGTCGGCGCGGGAGAGCTTGGCGAGGTCGAGCGAGAATTCGAGGTTCAAATTGCTCAGATCGATGGAGGGGTCGGTGCTCTCGATGTTTACATAGGCGCGGCCGCGGCAGGAGACGATGGAACCGAGGTTCTCGCCCACGATGCCGCCGGTCATGCTCTGGCCGAAGATCGCGCCCGAGGCGTCGCACGCGCGCACGATGCCCGTGGCGAGGTTGCGGCCCGCGATGCCGCCGACGCTGCGTTTGCCGGAAACACTTCCGTTGAATGTGCAGCTTTCGATCGTGCCGTGGTTTTCACCCACGATGCCGCCGATATTTTCGCTGTCGCCGGACGGGGTGACCGAGCCCTCAACATTCAGGTTTTTGATGACGGCGTCCTTTTGCAGCACGCCGAAAAGACCGGCGGGGGAGACGCTCTGCGTGATGGAAAGGCCGCTGATGGTGTGGCCGTTGCCGTTGAACGTGCCGCCGAACGTCGGGATGGGGAGCTCGTCATCGTCGGTCAGCTCGATATCGTTGTCAAGCACAACGGTTTTACCGCGCGACCAGGAGTCGAGCGTGCAGGAATGCGCGAGGGATCGTAAGTCTTCTGCGCTCTTGATATGGATGGCGCCGTCCCCGTCTGCCAAGACCTGCGTGACAGGGAGAAGCGAGATGAGCAGCAGGCACGAGAGTGCAAGCGCGCAGAAGCGATAGAAATGATTAGTCTTCTTCATCGTCTTGCTCCTCATTTGCAGATCCGGAGATCAGATTCAGGTCGATGTCGCCCTCGACCGTGGCGTGCATGATGCCATGCACCGTACCATTGATGCTGCCGCGCACCATGCCGTTGACGGAGACCTTACCGTGACCCGATTTCTTTTCCGTGATGGACGGGACGGAGAACGAGGTCTTGTCGACGATGCCGCTGCCGATGAGCAAGATCTGCGGCAGGGCGAACATGACCATGATGATGGAGATGACCGTGCCGCGGCCAAGGCTCTCGCCGATGCCCGCGATGACGGGCTCAGAGGTCATGCTGCCGATCAAAAAGCCGCAGATCGAGAGGATCGAGCCGGAGGTGATGATCGTCGGGAAGGCGAAGTTCAGCGTCTCGACGATGGCGTCGCGGTGGTGCATTTTGGATTTGAGCTCCTGATAGCGGCTGGCGATGACGATGGCGTAGTCGATATTCGCGCCCATCTGGATGGAAGAAACAATTAGATATCCTAAGAAGAAGATGTACTTGCCCGTGATGGTCGGGAACGAGAAGTTGAGCCAGATGCAGCCCTGAATCACGAGGATCAGCAGCACCGGCATACCGGCGGAGTTGAACGTGAAGAGCAGCACCAGCATAACCACGAGCACTGACACGATGCTGACGACCTTGTTATCCACGGCGAAGGACTTTTCGAATTCGTATTCGTTCGTCGATTCGCCCGCGAGGTAGACGTTTTCATCGGGGTAATACTTTTCGGCAATTTCGAGAATTTTGTCGGTGAAGGCGTAGGTCTCGTCGCTGCTTTCGGGCAGCGTGAGGTAGATGAGCATGCGGTCGTAATCCGTACCTTGAAGCTGGGCCTTGGCGCTGTTCATCTGGACCTCGGCATCCTGGAGCAACTGCGTCTGGTCGTCACTGAGTGTCACGATGCCGGAATCCACCTGATCGCAGACAAAGAGAAACATGTCGATGAGCGGGACTTTGTAGGTGGCGAGATTGCCCGCAAGCTTGCCATATTCTGAATGCTGCGCGGCGTAGGCGGCGTAGACGACCTGCGCGGCCTCGTAATCGAGACCCGCGAGCTCGGCGAACTGGCGCGGCGTCAGCTTGTCGGCCAGCATGTAGCCGTCGAGTGCTTCGATGTTGGTAAGACCCATCGTGGAGTCGACTTCGCCGTACTGGCCGAGCTCGTCCAAAATGGCGGACTCCTTGTCGTAGTCGCCCGTGGGGACGATGAGCGCCAGCATGTTCTTCGAGGTGAAGTTATCCTCGATCATCTGCTGGGCAAACTGCGTCTCATTCTGCTTGGGGGCGGAGATGAGGCCATAGCCGTAGGCGTAGGGGCAGTCGGACGACAGGCGGTAGCCGATGACGGCCAGCACCACGAAGACGATGGGGATGATGTAGCGCGTGGCATAGTCGAGCTTGCCGACGAACGGGATCTTCGGCACGAAGCTGCGGTGCTGCGTGCGGTCGATCAGCGGGCCGAAGAGCATCAGAAGGCCGGGCATCACGATGAACGCCGCGAGCAGCGCGAACAAAATCGACTTGATGAGGCAAAGCGCCATATCGGGACCGAGCTTGAACCGCATGAAGAGCATCGCAACAAGGCCGCCGATGGTCGTGAGGCTGCTCGCACCGATCTCGGGGATCGACTTGCTCAGCGAGACGATGACGGCCTCACGCAGCGGCAGCAGCCGGTGCTCCTCTTTAAATCGGTTGCAGAAGATGATGGCGTAGTCGATGGACAGCGCCAACTGCAAGATGCTTGTGACCGAGTTTGAAATGAACGAGATTTTGCCCATCAGGAAGTTTGTGCCCTGATTCAGTACGAGTGCGACCACGAACGTCAGAATGAGCACCGGCACCTCGCCGTAGGTCTCGGACGTGAAGAGCAGCACGATGACAATGACGATGGCGACATACACCATGATGACGCTGATCTCGTGGTCGATGGTCTCCTGCTGCGTGTTGCCAAGGTCCGTGTCGACATACAGATCGTAGTCGGACAGGTATTCCTTCACGGCTTCGAGCGAGTCGAGACAGGCCTCGTCATCCTCACTGTAGGCAAAGGTGATGGAATAGAGGGCGGAGAGGTTATTATAATGTGCGGTGGTCTCGTCGTAGTCCACGCTCTGCACGCCCTTGATCTCCTTGATCTTGGGCTCGAGCGCGGCGGCTTGCTCTGGTGTGATGTTGGCCACCATGACCTCGGCCGTGCCATAGGTCGTGAACTGCTCGTCCATGATGTCGAGCGCCTGCTTCGTCTCGGAATCAGACGGCAGGTAGTACGTCAGGTCGCTCTCGACCTGGACCCAGTTGCGGGAAAAGGCGGAGAATACGAGCAGAATGATCGTGAGCAGAAAGATGAGATTTCGCTTGTCGACAATGACCGTCGACAGCTTTTCCATAAAGCTGGAGCCGGTCTCCTTGGTTTCGTTACTCATGGCGGTACGCATTGCCTCCTTTCTCGTGGGTGGGTGTTCGCTTCTTCATGCGCTCAAGGCCGCTTTTGATCGGCGGCTCGGGCGGGGCGAGCTGCACCACGTCGCCGAGCGAACAGTCGAGCTGGCGGCAGATGCGCACAAGCACCTCGAGCGAGACGAGCTCATTTTTCGAGAGCTTGGCGAGCGTGTTGGAGCTGATGCCGACCTCGCGCGCAAATTCCGTTTTATTTAAGCCCTTGTCGATGAGGAGCTTAAAAAGGTTGCTGTAGGTAACATACATGGTGGTACCTCCTGTTCAATCGTCAACATTATATGAAAATATCCGGAAGAAGCAAGATAAAATTTGTGAAAGCAGATATTTTTTAAACAAATCTGGCGAAGTGACAAAAACAGGCCAGTACAGATGAACAATGCGCAGCCCCTTTTGAAGCGGGGATTTGTTGATCGAGTGAAGGAGAAGATGAAAAAGGGCAAGGAAGCACCGGAGAGCGGTAAAAAGACATCTTGACTTTTGCACTGTCAGTTACTATGTTTTAGTTAGAGATGACTAACTGACGCAAAACGAAAGAAAATCGGAACGAGAGCATAGCGAGACGAGGCAGAACGAAGGAAACAGGTATTTTTAGGATAACAGGAGACTTGGCTATGAAAATTTTAGTATTCGGCGCGGGCGTGCTCGGCTGCAATCTGGCGCGGAATTTCTTCCGCGCGGGAAAGGACGTCACGCTGCTGGCGCGGGGAGCATGGGGCGAGAGCATCCAAAAAAAACGGCCTTCGGATCAAGGATAAGTTTTCGCCCCGCATGTCGGTCAGCCGTATTCCGGCCACGGCGGAGCTGAAAGCGGAGGACAAGTACGACGTGATCTTCGTCGTCCTGCGCTATACACAGCTCGACGCGATCCTCGATACCCTGCGGACGAATCCGACAAAGGATATCGTCTTTGTGGGAAACGACATGCGCGCAAGTGCGCTGAGCGCTTCGCTGCCGGAGAAAAACGTGATGTTTGCCTTTGTGTCCTCGGCAGGCCATCGGGAGCGGAAGTATGTGGCGTCCGTCGACCTCAAAAAGCTCAAGGGCAACACGGCCTATTTAAGCCGACTGATCGACACTAATATCGAGGGCTACCGCGCGATCAAAAACGCGGGACATGAAATTTTGCCGAAGGACAACGTGGAGTTTGAAGGCGCGGCGTACCACAAGACCTGTCTGCGCTTTTTTAAGCTCATGTCCGCCACGAGCCTCGGAAAGATCTGCGCGTCCGACCACGCGATGAACGCGGTCGACGAAATGAGCGCGCTGAACCGCGATTTGAAGGCTTTCTTCGACGAGCACGGCGCGAAATATCCCGTGTGGCAGGAGCTTGAGCAGGAAGTCGCAAAATACCTGAAGTGAACAAAGGGGAAGCGCCCGTCATTTGGCGAGCGCTCTTTTTTGCCCGCTCACGGAAAAATCAGACTCCGGCGAGGCGTCGGTGAATTTTTCGACAGATATTGCCAAAGCGGATGATCCATGACTGATACTGAGAGCGCCCGGACAAAAAATGTTTGGGCACTCTTACTGTATGAATATATTGTAATTTTCCCATGATAAAGAAGTAAATATTGTAAAGGAAACTTGACAAGATGGGCGTGTCATGCTATAGTAAGTTTGTAAAGGAAACTTGTCATGCAAGGAGGCGTTTTTTTGAAGAATAAAGTTGAGCAGTTACGAAAGGAGCGAGGATTAAATCAAGATGATTTTGCAAAAATGCTTCGTGTTTCAAGACAAACCATTAGTTCAATCGAAACAGGAAAGTATAATCCATCATTGGAATTAGCTTTTGCAATTTCAGACTTTTTTGGTAAACGGATTGAAGAAATCTTTATCTATGAAAGAGGTGCAGAAAATGAAAAAGAGTAATTTGATAACCGGGATACTATATGTGCTTTTCGGTGTGGTTTGTTTGATTGTTGCGCTATTGATTGAAACAAAGTTAGAGGGCATTTTATGGGGCTTTGCTGGCGCAGGTATCTTCCCCGGAATTATGATGATATGCAAATATTTTTATTGGAGTTCCCCCAAGAATAAAGAGCAATACGAAGAACGTTTGGAGAACGACCGAATTGAGCAACATGACGAGTTGAAAACAAAAATTAGAGATAGAGCCGGAAGATATGCTTACGGCATAGGACTGGTGGTTATTTGTTTCTCTATTTTGGTTTTCAGTTTTCTCGGAGCATTGGAAGTTATCGACAATGCTCGCATGATCATACTCTATCTCAGCGGATATTTAATGTTTCAAATTATCACAGGAATTATCATTTTTAATAAGTTGATGAAAAAGTATTAAGGGAAATCCCTTTAGGAACTAAAGGGCGCACTTCTATACTCTCCTATCGGGAGTATAGCACAAGGGATGATGACGGGAATGTGGAGAATAGCGGAACTCTGCTGCTGCGCATGATGTGTTGCACAAGGCGCTGCAGCAGGCGGTGGCAGTCGGTTATCTGCGCTTCAATCCTGCCGATGCCT
>OHAY01001919.1_pt1 | contig 17827 bp, 18 predicted proteins | sample 1577191 | NCBI WGS metagenome assembly OHAY01 (sample SAMEA3541504, study PRJEB24748) | human gut metagenome | biome: human gut; feature: human-associated habitat; material: faeces | place: China | collected 2012 | reverse complement strand
GGGGCATGCCCCTTTATCCCAATTCCTTAATTCCAGTTTCATTTTACAATTCAGATTTATATAAAAATATGAAAAATATCATTTTTATTGTTGACAATTAAAATCGTCTGACTATAATAAGACACATACATAAGAAAACTCAATGACAAAGAGAGTAGTTTAACTAGAAATCTAAGCGAGCTGGCGTAGGTGAGAGGTCAGTATGGAAAGTTAGATGAACCGCACTTTTGAGAGGATAATCTGAATACATAGGATTATCGGTATTCCGCCTTAAGGATAAGAGAGGATTTAGGAATAAATCAAGAAGAGTGGTACCGCGTTAATTGACGTCTCTTGCGAAAGCAAGAGGCGTTTTTGTTTTCTTAAATTAAAAAAAGGAAGGGCATATTTATGAAAAAATTATTAAGCGTAGTATTAGTTATGTTACTTGCTGTTGGAATGACTGGTTGTGGATCATCATCTAACGGTAAAACTGAATTATTAATTGGGGTATCTCCAGACTATCCACCATATGAATCTTACAACAATAAGAAAGAAATGGTTGGATTCGATATTGATATGACTAAGGAATTAGTTAAGATCATGAACAAGAATGGTGGTAACTATTCTTACAAATTTAAAGCTTTAAGCTTTGATGCTATTTCATCTTCACTCACTTCTGATCAGGTTGATTTAGGTATTTCTGGTTTCACTTATCATAAGGATTGGAAAAACATTCTTTGGTCTCATGCATATAACACTTCTGAACAGATTGCTTTAGTAAAAGGTGATTCTACTTTCTCAAAAGTATCTGATCTTGAAGGTAAAAAGATTGGTGCTCAGTTAGGTGCTACTGGTGTAGATGCTGCAAAAGATATTAAAGGTGCTCAAGTTACTACTGTAAAAGATGCTAAAATCTTAGTAGAAACTTTAAAATCTGGTGGATTAGATTCAGTTGTTCTTGATGGTGCAGTTGCTGAAAACTATGCTAAGAATGCTGGCTTAAAGATGATTGATGAACCATTAATCAAAGAAGAAAACATGATCATCACTAAAAAGGGTAACGACAAGTTAATGAAAGACGTTAACAAAGCAGTTGATGAATTTGTTAAATCTGATAAATACAACGAATTAAAAACTAAATGGGGTTGCTAATTTATTAATCACATAAGTGCAGATATGTTCTGTCTGCACTTAATTTTTTATTGTTAAGGAGTCAATGCGAATGAAAACAATTATGGATATTCTTACGCCGTCTAATATTCAATTCATGATTTTCACTGGTGCAAAGTACTCTCTATTACTTGCAATAGGGGCTTTATTCTTCGGTGTTATTCTTGGAATTATTGGTGCGGCTTTAAAACTTTCAAAACATTTTGTATTAAGAGCAATTGGAAATATTTATGTAGAAATCTTCCGTGGCACACCAATGCTATTACAGATCATGTTCTTATACTTGGCAGTACCTACTGTTGTTCAGTCTATTACAGGACAAAGATTCCAGGCTGATCCATATGTATGTGGTTTAATTGCTATGAGCTTAAATAGTGGTGCTTATCAGGTAGAATTAATTAGATCTGGTATTTTAGGTGTTGATAAAGGTCAATGGGAAGCATGTGAAACAATTGGTTTAAACTATGTTCAGACTATGCGTTATGTTATTTTACCACAGGCATTTAAACGTATCATTCCACCTCTAATTAGTGAATTTATTACATTAATTAAAGACTCATCACTTATTTTCACAATTGGTGCAGTAGAATTACTTGCCACTGCAAGTGTTATTGGTGCCAATACATTTAACTATCTTGTACCTTTAACTGCAACAGGTGCTATTTATTTAGTAATGACACTTTGTATTTCAGCCATCGCAAGATATGTAGAAGGGAGATTAGCTGTCAGTGACTAACGATATCATGATCCAAGTGGATCACATTACAAAAAAATTTGGTAAATTAAAAGCTGTAGATGATGTATCTCTTACTTTAAAGAAGGGTGAAATTGTCTGCTTGATTGGCCCTTCAGGTAGTGGTAAAAGTACAGTACTTAGATGTATTGATCACTTAGAAAAGCCTGAAGAAGGAACTATTTATATTGATGGTACACCTTTAAAGGAAGGTACACCTGAATATAACAAGTTAAGAAGTAAAATGGGATTTGTATTCCAGCACTTTAACTTATTCCCTAATATGACTGTATTAGAAAACTTAACACTTGCACCTCTTAAGGTCATGGGTATGACAGAAGAAGAAGCCAATGCAGTGGCTATCAAGTACTTACAGAAAGTAGGTCTTGAAGATAAGAAGGATACTTATCCTAATAAGTTATCTGGTGGTCAGAAACAGAGAGTCGCAATTGCTAGATCTCTTTGTTTAAATCCAGAAGTTATGCTATTTGATGAACCTACAAGTGCATTAGACCCAGAAATGGTTATTGAAGTATTAGAAGTAATGCAGGATCTTGCAAAACAGGGTATGACAATGATGGTTGTAACTCATGAAATGGGATTTGCTAGAACTGTTGCAGATCGTGTGATTTTCTTAGAAAACGGAAAGATTGTAGAAGAAAATGATTCAGAAACTTTCTTCTCTCATCCAGAAAGTGATAGAGCGAAAGATTTCTTATCTAAAGTTATGCATTAGTTATTAAAAGGAGAAAGAAGACGTGTATTTAAAGGAATTTGATGTAGAAACATGGATGACGAACCATGAACAAAATTGTCAATACAATTTAGCTGATACATGTGTATCTGATATGTCTATTCATGAATTAGAGTCATTGATTCATAAAGATCTTATGAGTGATCTTATGCATATGCGTATGGATTATGGACCAATTACAGGCTCTGATTGTTTAAAAGATGCCATTCTTTCTTTATATAAGACAGGTACAAGAGATAATATTGCTGTCGCTCATGGGGCAATAAATGCCAATGAACATGTAATGGATACTTTGTTAAATAAAGGAGACCATATCATTGCATTAACACCTTCCTATGAACAGTTCTATTCTTATCCTGCATCAATTGGATGCGAGTATGATCTAGTAGAACTTAATGAAGACAATAACTGGGAGCCTGTCATAGATGATTTTAAGAAGCTTATTAAGCCTGAAACAAAGATGTTTATATTAAATAGTCCTAATAATCCGACAGGTACTGTTATTAAACAATCTTTAATGGAAGAATTGATTGAACTTGCTAGAAGTCATTCTATTTATATTCTTGTTGATGAAATCTATCGTGGTATGAATAATACTCTATGTGATAGTATTTCTGATATGTATGAATTAGGTATTGCGACAGCCTCTTTATCTAAAGTCTATTCCTTTGCAGGACTTAGATTGGGATGGGTCAAGGGACCTAAACAACTTATTGATGAAATCAATTTTAGAAGAGATTATACAATTATTTCTACTGGTCCATGGAATGATTATTTGGCTACAGTTGTATTACAACATAAAGATCTAATACTTGATAGAAGTAGACATATCATTCTTGAAAATAAGAAAATATTAAAAGAATGGCTTGAAAAAGAAGACTTAGTCGAATGTGTCATACCAGAAGATGGTACTGTATGTTTCTTACATTATTTATTTGATATGCCCTCAAAAGAATTATGTGAGAAATTACAGAATGACACTGGTGTATTCTTTGTGCCAGGTATGGCATTTAATAAGGAATACCATTTACGCTTTGGTTTTACTTCAGATTCAAAAGTAATCAAGGAAGGCTTAGAAACATTCTCTTCCTGGATTCATTCGCATATTACAGAAGCAGAATAAACTGCTTCTTTTTTTATTACATGCAAATCATTTGCATATTCGTTGACATAGGAATAAGAATCATTATAATACAATATGCAAATCATTTGCATAGGAGGCATTCTATGAAACAATATCGTACAAAATACAAAGACTGTATTATTGAATATATGAAGAATAATGAAGATCATCGTTTATGTGCTAAAGATATCTATGAGGCATTAGTTGAGCAGGGATTAAATGTAAATCTTGTTACAGTTTATCGTAATCTAGATAAACTATCACAGCAGGGACTCATACAAAAACATACACTTTCAGAAGAAGATAGTGTTTATTACCAATATACAAGAGAAGAAAAATGTAATCACCATCTTCACTTATTATGCAAGAGATGTGGTAAGATTGCGCATTTAGAATGTGATTTCATGGATATCATTCGTACACATTTATTAGAGGACCATGGTTTTGAAATTGATTGTAAGGATTCTACAATTGTGGGCTTATGTAAAGAGTGCAGGGAGGCTATCCATGCTTAAAAAGATTAGTTTGTTTATTCTCTCTTTATTATTGATGACAGGTTGTACAACAGAAACTAGAAAGAAATCATTTAATATCGTTGTCACTAACTTTCCTTGTTATGATTTTGTCCGTGCAATTACTAAAAATGATCAAGATATATCTATAAAGATGCTTATTAAACCTGGTATGGATTCTCATTCTTATGAACCCTCACCACAAGATATGGTTGCGATTAAAGAGAGCGATTTATTCTTTTATGTAGGTGGAGAATCAGATGAATGGGTGGATAGCTTGCTAGACGATATGGACTCTAAAAGAATAGTTAAAATGTTGGATCTTGTGTCTCATCTTCAACATGAAGAACATGTGGAAGGGATGGAAGAAGAAAAACATGAAGAACATGATGAACATGAAGAAGAATATGATGAACATGTCTGGACAAGTCCTAAAAATGCAATAGAAATTGCTTATGGCTTAAATAAGAGAATGTGTGCACTCGATCAAAAACATGCATCAAAATTTAATGAGAATACAGAAAACTATATTAAACAGATTGCATCTGTTGATTCTAGTTTTAAACAAATAGTCAAGCAGGCAAAAAGAAAAGATATAGTTGTAGGAGATCGTTTCCCTCTGCTTTATTTTGCGAAAGAATATGGTCTTACATATAGTGCTGCATTTCCAGGATGTTCTGAACAGACTGAACCAAGTGCATCTACTATTTCCTATTTAATTGATAAGGTCAAGAAGGATCACAATCCTGTGATCTTTAAGATCGAATTATCCAATGGACAGATTGCTCGTACTATTTCTGAAGAAACAGGTGCAAAAGTATGTACTATTCAAAGTATGCATAATGTGAGTGCAGAGGATTTTGATAATGGTGAAACATATGTTTCAATCATGCGTAAAAACGCAAAGGCAGTAAAGGAGGCACTTCAATGAAGACACTTATAAAAGTAGATCATTTGCATCTAGGTTATGATAATCAAGAAGTAATCAATGATCTCTCTTTTGATATAAATCAAGGTGATTTTATTACTGTACTAGGACAAAATGGTGCAGGTAAAAGTACCCTGATCAAGGGATTATTAGGACTTATTAAGCCAATGGACGGGCAGATTACATATTATTTGAATGAAAGAGAAATAGGTTATATGCCTCAAGAAACAAAGGTGGATCGTCATTTTCCTGCTTCAGTATATGAAATAGTCTTATCAGGCGCATTAAATAGAGTAGGGTATCGTCCTTTCTTTAATTCAAAAGAAAAGAAACTTGCAGTAGAATGCTTAAAAACACTTCATATAGAAAACCTTAAAAACAATTCCTTTGGGGAACTATCTGGAGGGCAAAGACAGAAGGTCTTACTTGCAAGAGCACTATGTGCAACAAGAGAATGTTTAGTACTTGATGAACCTTCTAATAACTTAGACTATGATTCTAAAGAAGAATTCTATACTGTTTTAAAAGAACTTCATCAAAAAGGTTTAACAATTATCATGATTACTCATGATTTAGCGTCTCATGAAGTGATTGGTAATAAGATTCTTCATTTAGATAAAAATAACTATAGAATGGAGGAAGTTAAATAATGAATACATTACTCCATATGTTTAACTATACATTTATTATTCGTGCTTTTATTGTTGGTTTACTTATTTCATTATGTGCTGCGATGTTAGGTGTAAATCTTGTCTTAAGAAAGAATGCGATGATCAGTGACGGTTTATCCCATGTCTCTTTTGGAAGTTTTGCGATTGCGACAGTACTAGGAGTGGCACCACTTTATTTAGCTGTACCAGTGGCAGTAATTGCGGCTGTAATGATACTTAAACTTAACAACAATCATCATATTCATGGTGATGGTGCTATTGCGATTTTATCATCTAGTTCACTTGCGATTGGTATTATGGCTATATCACTTACAAAAGGTGTAAATACAGATATCAATAATTACTTATTTGGTAGTATCCTTTCACTTAATAATCAAGATATGATTATAAGTATTGTTTTATCTCTTATTGTACTTATTCTTTATATTTTCTCTTATCATAAGATGTTTGCATTGACGTTTGATGAAGATTTTGCGAAAAGCACTGGTATTAACGTAGAATTCTACAATATCATTATCGCAATACTTTGTTCACTTACAATAGTATTAGGTATGCGTATGATGGGGGCACTTCTTATTTCAAGCTTAACAATTTTCCCATGTCTTACATCCATGTATTTCTGCAAGGATTTCAAGCATGTAGTAATTTCTTCTGCTATCCTTTCTTCTATTTGTTTTATTGTAGGTTTATCTATTTCATACCTCTATGCAGCCCCAACTGGAGCGTCTATTGTAATTGTGAATTTAGTTGTATTATGCATTACACAGCTTATTCATTATGTCACTACAAAATCATAATTAAGTCTTTTCATCGCCTCACAATTCTTATATAATGAGTATTCGTGGGAGCGTAAGAATATGGATATAGATTTATCAAAACCGCTTCCTGATGAAGTTGTATTTATCCTTCAAGCAAAAGCCTATGAGTTTCAGAAGGATGGCGTAGAAAAGATTGTTGCAGCAGAAATTGAAGATTATCTCAGAAATGTAGTATGGAGAAATAAAATCGCTATTACTTTTTGTGATATGATTGATGATATTATGTCTTTACAGTTCTCTACAATTTTTGAATATCTACAAGCTAAAGTCATTAAGGAAGCAGAAACTAAAAACTTAGCAGACTTTCAGAGTCTGATCATGAAATAACTTATTATTTCTATTAAAAGTGGCCTAAAAGCCACTTTTTGATTAGAACACTTATTTTGACTTTTATCTCTATATTGATTAAGATGAATAGGTAGTAATTTTTTAAGAGGTTAATTATGAAATATAAAACGATAGAACTAAGTCATACTAATGAAATTATACAGACATATGGTGTTAATTCTTTGATGGCTAAAGTAATAGAAAGTAAAAAAATAGATCAAGAACAATTTAAATCCTTTATGGATCCTCATCTTGTATATCATGATTTTTCTTTATTTGAAGAAGCAGATGAAACATTAGAACGTATTGAAGAAGCAATCGCAAATAAAGAAAAAATCTATATTTATGGAGATTATGACTGTGATGGTATTCTAGCAACCACTATTCTTGTACAAGCTTTTCATGAAAGAGGAGTAAAAGTTGGATATCATATTCCTAACCGCTTTACTGATGGTTATGGACTTAATACAACAAGAGTAGAACAGATGGCAGAGAAGGGCTATTCTCTCATTATTACTGTAGATAATGGCATCAAAGCATTTGATGCAGTAGAAAAAGCAGGGGAATTAGGTATTGATGTCATCATTACTGATCATCATGCCTTTGATGGTGAAGTACCAGTTGCTTATTCTATTATTCATACTAAAATGTCTCCTAAATATCCATTTAAAGAGATATGTGGTGGTTTTATTGCCTATAAGCTTGCAGCGGCTCTTTTAAAGCATCATGACCCTTATTTATTCACTCTGGCTTCTATTACAACTATATCTGACATGATGCCATTACTAGATGAAAATAGAAGTCTAGTAAGACGTGGTTTACAATTTATGAAGCAATATAAATACCCCTCTTTAGAACTATTAAAAGGGAGTAGAGACTATGATGTCACAACTATAGGTTTCACAATAGCTCCTCGTATTAATGCATTTGGACGCTTACCAGAACTAGTGAATCCTGTTTATCTAGTTAAATATTTCTTAAAAGAAGCAGACCCTGCTTATTTAGAAAAGATTTCTAATTATGCGTCTAAAATCAACTCAAAAAGACAATCATTAACCACTTCTTTATATAAAGAAGCAGTGACTGATACATCTTCACCTTGCTTATTTTATGGCTCAGAGAATATGCATGAAGGATTAGTAGGTCTAGTGGCAGGTAAATATACAAGAGAATATGAACAACCAGCCTTTGTCATGCATTATAATCCTAAAGAAGAAATATATAAAGGAAGTGCAAGAGGAATTGATGGCTTTAATATTTATAATTTCTTTACTCATCATGAAGAGCTTTTTGTGCAATATGGAGGTCATGCAAAAGCAGGAGGCTTTACTATTACTAAGTCTAACTATCCTTTAGTCTATGATGCCCTTATGAATGATATAAAAGGATGTCATTTTGAAGCCAGTGAATCAGTTATTCCTATTACACTTACTGATACAACAATTCCTAATGTTGAGTCACTTGATTTACTTGCTCCTTTTGGTGAAGAAAACAAAGCACCATTATTTATTCTAGAAGATGTATCATGTCATCAAGTAGATCGTTTATCTGAAGGTAAACATTTAAAGTTTCATTTAGGAGATGATCAGGTCTCTGCCCTTGCTTTTAATAAAGGACAATTATATGATGAACTTGTTCATAAAGATTCTATGACTCTAGTTGGTACTTTATCTATCAATGTCTTTAGAGGCAATAAATCTATTAACTTTATTGTTGAGGATATCTTATAATTTAGTTAATCTGTAAGGATTAATTTTCAAGATTTTATGTCAATCATGATTGTGTGATGATATAATAAAATAATGTATAGGAGGATTCGTTATGGATTTTAAACAACATATTGCATCTATTCCAGGATTTCCAAAGGAAGGAATTATTTTTAGAGATGTGACACCTTTATTAGAAGATAAGGATGCATTCAAAGCTTGTATTGATGATTTAGCAGCACATGCAAAGGATTTAGGAGTTGACGTAGTTGTAGGTCCTGAATCAAGAGGATTTATCTTTGGATGTCCTGTCGCTTTAGAATTAGGATGTGGCTTTGTACCAATCAGAAAGCCAGGTAAGTTACCTAGAGAAACTGTCAGCAAGAAGTATGATTTAGAATATGGATCAAATGAAATCTTCATGCATAAAGACAGTATTAAACCAGGTATGAAAGTATTAATCGTTGATGATTTACTTGCAACTGGTGGAACTGTAGAAGCTGCTGCTGCACTTATTGAAGAAATGGGTGGAGAAGTTGTAGGTATGGAATTCGTGATTGAATTAGAAGAATTAAAAGCTACTGAAAAACTAAGTAAATACAACATCTATTCACAGGTTAAATACTAATAGAAACTCCTTTGGGAGTTTTTTTATTTTGTTTGTATTATTCATAAATGAATAGTAAATATCAGAATAAATGAAGTGATATTTGTATTATTCCTTTTTTAGTGTCTTCATGTTAGTAGTGAATTATGTTATAATTGAGATGATACATGAGGGGGTGTTATTATGAAATATAAAGGCGCAGGGGACCCAATGAGTTACGACGACGTCCTTGCTCTTGTAAAAACATATATCACAAAAGAAGAAAGTTTAGCCCTGATTCAAAAGGCTTATGACTTTATCATGGTGAAGCATAAGGAACAGAAAAGAAGAAGTGGTGAACCTTATACAATTCATTTGATCTGGGTTGCTTATATTCTTGCAACACTTCAGACTGGACCAATTACTATTGCGGCAGGACTTCTTCATGATGTTATGGAAGATTGTGATGTGCCTCGAGAAGAAATGGTTGAGAGATTTGGTGAAGAAGTCACTACTCTAGTAGAGGGTGTTACTAAGATCACTAAGATGCCTTATATGGAAGAAAGTGATTTCCATGCTGAAAATCATCGTAAGATCTATATTGCGATGGCTAAGGATATTCGCGTTATCTTGATTAAATTAGCTGATAGACTCCATAATATGCGTACACTTCAATATATGAGCCCTGAAAAGCAGCAACGTATTTCTAGAGAAACATTAGAAGTCTATGCACCAATAGCGCATCGTTTAGGTATTAATGATATTCGAGTGGAATTAGAAGATTTATGTTTATTTTATCTTGATCCAAAAGCTTATAAAGAAATTGCGGAACTTCTTGATAAGAAGAAGAGTGAAAGAAAAGATTCAGTTGATGCAATGATTAAGTCAGTGGAAAAGAATCTTGAAGGCACAAATATCAAATATCGTATTAAGGGTCGTGCTAAGCATATTTATTCTATTTATAAAAAGATGGTTTATAAGCATAAGCGTTTTGATGAAATCTATGATTTGAATGCTTTACGTATTATTGTACAAACCAAGAATGAATGTTATGAAGTATTAGGTATTATGCATGAGAAATATCGTGCAATTCCTGGACGTTTTAAGGATTATATTGCCATGCCTAAACCTAATATGTATCAGTCATTACATACATCTGTGATTGGTGAAAAGGGCTATGTATTTGAAATCCAGATTCGTACTGAAGAGATGGATGAACTTGCTGAAAGAGGGGTTGCATCTCATTGGCGTTATAAAGAAGGTAAGAAGTATAATGCGAAACAGGAACAGAAGGAAATTGGAGAAAAGCTTCAGTGGATGAGTGAGTTCATTACTGTAAGTGATGAAATGAAGGATAATGAGGCTAAAGATTTTTATAATACGTTACAGCGTGATATCTTTGAAGCCAATGTTTATGCTTTAACACCTGCAGGTCGTATTGTAGAATTACCAAATGGGTCTACACCTATTGACTTTGCATATCGTGTTCATACAGAAGTTGGACATCATGCGGTTGGAGCAATTGTGAATGGTGTTATGGTTCCTTTTGATACCAAATTAAAAACAGGTGATATTGTTGAAATCAAGACCAACAAGAATTCCGGTCCAAGTGAAGGCTGGCTGAAGTTTGTAAGAACAGCGGGTGCTCGTAATAAGATTCGTCAATATATCACAAAACATGAAGAAGAAAATAAAAAACAGATTATTGAAGAAGGAAGAAGACTTCTTAGAGATGAAATCAGAGCAAGACAGCTTGATGAAAAGACTTATATGAGTCCTGATACTTATAGAACTTATCTTGGCTCATTTGGCGCTAATACATTTGATGATGTACTCTTTGCATTAGGTAAGAAGCATGCGACTGCTTCTACACTTTTAGATAAGGTTGCTCCACAAAAAAGAGGATTCTTTGACAACTTGTCTCAAATTCTTCGCCACAACAACAATATTCAGGAATTAAATAAGAAACATGAGAAGAGTATTGGTGTGGCAGTCACTGGTGTAGATGGATTAAAGATGCAATTATCTAAATGCTGTAATCCTATTCCTGGTGATAAGATTGTTGGCTTCGTATCTAAAGGACAGGGTATCAAGATTCATCGTGCGGATTGTCCAAATGTCAAGAGTGTTGCTAAAGGACGTTTGATTGATGTTTATTGGGATTATCCTAATATTGAACAGAAGCGCTTTAATGTGGATCTAGAAGTCGTTGGATTAGATCGCCCTAATTTATTAAGTGATATTGTGACATGCTTAAGTCAGGTAAAAGTTAATATTCTTAAGATCAATGCGAATATCATGGATTTAGATGCTCATATTCGTTTAACGTTATCTGTAGAAAATGCAGAAATCTTACAGAATACAATTGATAACATGAATAAAGTACAAGGTGTTGCAGAAATTCGCCGTGTAATTCATTAGTGACTTGAATTAAATATACTTTTGATTTATAATCACCTTATATTCAGTGAAGAAGATTAAATAATGGACATTGATAGAGAGGTCATGGCTGGTGGAAATGACTAATGAGAAGTTATGGGACACTTTGGAGAATGCTTTAAAAAAGCACGTTGGTTACGTTATAACTAAGTAAAGTGCATGATTTATTCATGAACTAAGGTGGTACCGCGTATTAACGTCCTTAGATTAAGGACGTTTTTTTATTTTTATAAAGGAGGAACTATGAAATACAATAGACCAAGAGGGACAGTAGATATCACCCCTGAAAATTCAGAAAAATGGATTGAAATGGAACAGCTATTAAGAACTGTTGCCGCAAATTACAACGTTAAAGAAATGCGTACGCCAATCTTTGAACACACAGAATTATTTAGCCGTGCAGTTGGTGATACAACAGATGTAGTGACTAAGGAAATGTATACATTTAAAGATAAGGGAGATCGTTCTCTTACTTTAAGACCAGAAGGAACTTCAGGAATTGCAAGAGCTTATGTAGAAAATAAGATGTATGCTTTACCTGAAAAATTACAGAAGGTTTACTATATGGGACCAATGTTCAGATATGAACGTCCACAAAATGGTAGACAGAGACAATTCCACCAGTTCGGTGTAGAAATGTTAGGTGTTGAATCACCATATGTAGATGTTGAATGTATGTTGATGGCAGTGACTATTGTTGAAGCATTAGGTATTAAGAATATCAAATTACATATCAACTCATTAGGTGATGATGAATCAAGAACTGCATATAGAGAAGCTTTAAAGAATCATTTCAGACCAGTGCTTAATGATTTATGTGAAGACTGTCAGGCACGTTTTGAAAAGAACCCATTAAGAATTCTAGACTGTAAAGTCGATGCGAAGAATCCAGTGATGGCTTCTGCTCCTCGTACAATTGATTATTTAAGCGAAAAAGCGAAAGCACATTTCGATAAAGTCTGCAGTTTATTAGATGATTTAGAAATCGAATATGTTGTAGATACGAATTTAGTAAGAGGATTAGACTACTATTCTCATACAGTATTTGAAATCATCAGTGATGATCCAAAGTTAGGAGCTGGTTCTACTGTTGGTGGCGGAGGACGCTACAATGGTCTTGTTGAAGAACTTGGAGGTCCTGCAACTCCTGGTGTAGGCTTTGCATTTGGTATGGAAAGATTGATGCTTGCATTAGATGACGAAGAAGATGAAGAAAATGGTATTGATGTTTATGTTATGCCATTAGGTGATGAAGCAAGAGATTTAGCAATGCAGATCATCACAATGTTAAGAGCAAACGGCTTTACTTGTGATATGGATTATGCAGGTAGAGGCTTAAAAGGACAGTTCAAGTCTAGTGACCGTTTTGGTGCACATCTTTCTATTATTATTGGTGAAGATGAAGTGAAGGGTGAATATGTTAATATTCGCTGCAATCATTCTAAAGAACAGAGTAAAGTTAAATTAGAAGATATCTTAAGTTATATTGAAAATCATTATGAAGGAGATCATGAACATGAATAGAACTCACAACAATGGAGAACTAAGAATAACTGATGTCAATAAAAAAGTAGAACTTATTGGCTGGGTAGCTAAAAAGAGAAACTTAGGTGCTTTAGTCTTTGTAGACTTAAGAGACCGTCATGGTATTACACAGGTAATCTTTGATGAATCATTCAATGAACAGTTAAAGGATGTTAAGAACGAATATATTCTTGATATCAAAGGTACTGTCGTAGAAAGAAGTTCTAAGAACCCAGATATGCCAACTGGTGATATTGAAATTCAGGCTGAAGAAGTAAAGATTGTCAATAAGGCAGCGACTACTCCTATGATTATTGCGGATGAAACTGATGCCTTAGAAGAAACAAGAATGAAATATCGTTATCTTGATTTAAGACGTCCAGCTCTTCAGAAGAACATCATGAGACGTGCTAAGATTGTCAGAGCCATTCATGAATACTTAGATAGTGAAGAATTTGTAGAGATTGAAACACCATATCTAAATAAATCTACACCAGAAGGTGCAAGAGACTTCTTAGTACCTTCACGTGTACATAATGGTTCATTCTATGCATTACCACAGTCTCCACAGTTATTTAAACAGTTATTAATGGTAGCTGGTTTTGAACGTTATTATCAGATTGCTAGATGTTTCCGTGATGAAGACTTACGTGCTGACCGTCAGCCAGAATTCACTCAGGTGGACGTAGAAATGAGTTTCATGAATACTGATCAGGTGATTGGTATTGGTGAAGGCTTAATCAAGAAGGTTATGAAGGATGTTATGAACATTGATGTTCAGTTACCATTCCCAAGAATGACTTGGCATGATGCGATGGAAACTTATGGTATCGATAAGCCTGATACACGTTTTGATTTAAAGCTTGTTAACTTAAATGAAACAGTGAAGGATGTTGACTTTACGGTATTCAAGAGTGCGCTTGTTGCAGGAGGACATGTAAAAGGTATTAATGTCAAGGGTGAAGCAGATAACTATTCACGTAAGAAGATTGATGCTTTAACTGAACTTGCTAAGAAATATAAGGCTAAAGGTCTTGCTTGGTTAAAATTGACTGATAAGGGTGTATCTGGACCTATCGCAAAATTCTTTACTGAAGAACAGATGAGCGCTTTATTAGAAAAGATGAATGCTGAGGTAGGAGACTTATTACTATTTGTGAGTGATACTCATTATATGGTTGTATGTGATGCTCTTGCAGCAATCAGAAATCATTTAGGTAAAGAATTAAAGTTATATGATCCTCGTCAGTTCAACTTCTTATGGGTTGTTGACTTCCCAATGTTTGAATATTCTGAAGAAGATGGAAGATACTATGCAATGCACCATCCATTCACTCGTCCAAAGGATTCTGATCTAGATAAGATTGATACAGATCCAGCAAACTGTTTAGCAGATGCTTATGATATCGTCTTAAACGGTTTCGAACTTGGTGGCGGATCTCAGAGAATCTATGAAGAAGAATTACAGGATCGTGCCTTCAAGGCTTTAGGATTCACACAGGAAAGAATTGATGCACAGTTTGGCTGGTTTGTGGATGCATTTAGATACGGTGCACCACCACATGCTGGATTCGCATTAGGATTAGACCGTTTCGCAATGTTATTATGTGGATGTGATTCTTTAAGAGATGTTATTGCCTTCCCTAAGAATACAAGTGCAACTTGTCCAATGTCAAAAGCACCTACACCAGTAGATAATGATCAGTTAAAGGACTTAGGAATTGAGGTTACTGAATATGAATCAGAAGAGAATAAATAAAGTATTAGAAAAGATGGAAGAAGGAGGCATTGACTATTTATTAGTCACTGACCCTGTTTCTATCGATTATTTATTAGATTATGTCAATCATCCAGGTGAAAGAATGTATGTTATGGTTCTTTCTTCAAAAGGAAATCATCAGTTATTCTTCAATAACTTATTCTATGTGGGAGAAGACTTAGGTATGCCTATTACTTGGTTTGATGATACAGATAATGGTCCAGCATTACTTGCAGATTATTTAAAGGATGCAAAAGTGATTGGTGTAGATAAGAATATGCCAGCACGTTTCTTAATTCCTGTACAGGATCGCGTCAACGCTAAATATGTTTTAGGTTCACTATGCGTGGATGAAGTAAGAATGCAGAAGGATGATGAAGAAAAAGCACTTATGTTTAAAGCAAGTGAAATGAATGATACAGCAATGGCTGAAGTAAAAAGATTACTTGCAACAGATAAGACTGAAATTGAAATGGATGAAGCATTACTTGCTTACTACAAGTCATTAGGCGCATCAGGTCATTCATTTAGTCCAATCATGGGTTATGGTGCCAATGGGGCTAACCCTCATCATTCATGCGATGATAGCCGTTTAAAGCCTGGAGATTCTATTATCGTTGATATGGGATGTATCTATAAAGGATATTGTTCTGATATGACAAGAACATTCTTCTATAAAGAAGTATCCCAAAAGCAGAAAGAAGTATACAATCTTGTATTAAAGGCAAATGAAGCAGCTGAAGCTGCTATCAAGCCAGGTATGAAATTATCTGAAATTGATGCAGTCGCAAGAGATATCATTACTGAAGCCGGTTATGGTAAAGAATTTAATCACCGTTTAGGTCATTTCATTGGTAAGGATGTCCATGAATTTGGTGATGTATCTTCTGTAAGTGATATTATCGCAAAGCCTGGTATGATCTTCTCAATTGAACCTGGTGTTTATTTACAGGGTGATTTTGGAGTTCGTATTGAAGACTTAGTTATGGTCACTGAAGATGGCTGTAAGGTATTAAATAGTTATCCAAAGGAATTAACTATAATTGAATAATTCATGTAGAAAGGATAGTTAGGATGTAGATTCTAGCTGTCCTTTTTTGCTTATTGAAAGATTTATTGAAAAAGTGAAATGAGTTGAATACATCGATATATTATATATATAATTTGCTATAGAAAAGTTGTGTAAGATTATGTATTGAATATAAGGGGGCGTTTTGCAATGAAGAATAATCGTAGACAAGCACAATTCTTACTAAGAAGTATAACTGATGATGTCCCACAACTTCTATTAGAAGAGAATAATTTAGTTTTTAGAAATGAATTGAAAGAAGATATTTTGGTTCCTTGCAGTAGTATTATAAGCATTAAGATTTTACCTATTAATAGAATCTATAATCCCTCTGTTGGACTTTTAAAAGATGGAATGAAAGGGTTCATGGCACATCGTAATGCGGGAGTATTTAGTACTTATTTTAATTATTATGTAGATTTGAATGTTGTGACTACTACAAATACTTACTTATTTGAAAGTCTTGATCTTGAGAATGCATCTCAATTTATCTTGAAATTAAATGAAACCATCAAGATTATTGATAATGTGAATCTTATTGATTTATTCAAAACAAAATCGATTAATGAATTGAAGGAATACATGGATCAGCATTATAAAGATTGGGCTAAAAAATATAATTTGGAAAATCCACGTACGACATTAGATGAAAACATGGTAAGATTAGCACGTAACAAGCATTAGTATTTTTTGGAAAGGAAAATTATGAAAAAATGTAAGTATTGCAACAAAAAAATATAGAAGATGATTTTTGTAGTGACGATTGTAAAAACAAGGGAGAAAGATATTTTAATTATTGGAAAAAATATAAATACTTCTTTGGATTAATTATAACAATAAGTATATTTGTAATTATCATGCAGGTTGCTTTATACCCTGAATGTATCATTGTATCTAAAATTTTGACTTTAGTATTAGGATTAACATTTTTTATATTTCCTTTTGGAAACACTATAGATTCAATTGGAATAAAAAATACTGTATACATTGTTCGTACGATTTCAACAATATTAATAATAGTAGGTATTGTTTCTATTGTATTCGATTTTAAATGGCCTTTATTATAAGACACTATGATTACACTTCAGGCTATTATTAGTTTAGGTATATTTTATTTAAAACTTGTATTTTATTAATAGCTTTAATTGTATACTCTAAAAAACATGATATGGATTATCCTAGTCTAAATTTGCAAACCAGTGAAGCGGTTCTATTAATTGAGTCAATTAATAATTTTCAATTTATTCCTATGATTTTTTCTCTTATTGAAAGAATTTTCACATTATTATTTCGTTATTTTACTATTTACTTTTTGGCAAATTGTAAAGATATAAAGAAAGCACTTTTTATTTCAATCACTATACATTCAGTATTTAATATTATCGGAATCTTTTTTATTAACTATGTTAATTCATGTATAGGTAGAATAATCTTTTTATATTGATTTTCAGTAATATGCTTGATTTTGGATGAAAGTTTTATTATTACCATAGTGTTCTTATTGGACAGGATAAGAATCTCGGCCGCCAAACTTTCGATGCTTATCCTTTTTTTCTTTCTATAGATTTATTGATCTTAAGAATATGATAAAAGATTTATGAAATAGATAAAAAAGATAGCGAAAAACTGCCCCCTAAAAAGTTTACAGCCTAAAAGTACTGGTAGGAGTTCTAAACTGGTTCAAAAGTCAAGGACAGAATGTTGACAGTCCCTGCTAAATGAGCAT
>OHAY01001910.1_pt1 | contig 17882 bp, 17 predicted proteins | sample 1577191 | NCBI WGS metagenome assembly OHAY01 (sample SAMEA3541504, study PRJEB24748) | human gut metagenome | biome: human gut; feature: human-associated habitat; material: faeces | place: China | collected 2012 | reverse complement strand
TGGAATGTTATAAGCCATCGACAGTGAATACGCGGATTCTGGGGATGAACCGGTTTCTGGATTTTATGCAAAACAGTGGATTGTTGGATAATGAAAAGGCGAATTTTCAATCCCCCATATCCGCCCCCACAGATTCACTCCGCATCACTCCCACGGGTCACTACCGCCTGCGCCCCATCCGGGAGCAGAAGCACACCTACCTTGATACAGTGATCTCCCAGAAAGATTATGACCGGCTCAAACGGCGGCTAAAAAAGGATGAAAATTACTTCTGGTATTTCATCGTGCGTTTTCTCGCCTCCACCGGCGCGTGCGTCAGTGAACTGCGCCAGATCAAAATGGAGGATCTGCAGCTTGGCTATCTCGATCTCTACTCCAAAGGCGGCAAGATACGGCGATTGTTCTTCCCCCGCTCCCTCTGCGGGGAAGCAATCCCCTACTTTGCCTCTCGCGGCATCGACAGCGGCTTCCTCTTCCTGACCCGCCGCCGCACCTGCATCTCCGCACGCGCCATCGAGATGCAGTTAAAAAATATCGCAAAGCGCTACCGCATCAATCCGGCAACAATGTACCCGCATTCTTTCCGGCACCGCTACGCCATCAATTTTTTGAAACGGTTCAATGACATTTCCCTGCTGGCGGATCTGTTAGGACACGACAGCATCGAGACAACCCGGATTTACCTGATGAAATCGAGTCAGGAACAGCAGACGGTGATTGACCGGGTGGTGACGTGGTAGGCACAGGCGTGTGAAAACCATAAAAGGGGAAAGAACTGCCATTTTCCGCAATTCTTTCCCCTTTATTATAGATTTATTTTTTCTCTGCCTCCACAATCACGAGCTCATATGGAAGTGCTTCCTCAGCGCTATCGGTTCTAATGTTTTTAACCGACCGTTCTACCGCATTCTCTTTTTTCTCCTGTTTCCCACTATCCAGCTTTTCTTGGAGTGCATCTGTATTTTCTTTCTCTTCTTTCTGCTTGTCCTCCTTCTCCTTCATTTTTTCCTTATCCGACGTCTCTTCCAGCTTTGTCTCCGCATTCTGTTCCGCCTTCTTTTCAGAATCTTCCTCCTTTTCTGCTGTTCTACTAATAAGACGATGGGAGATTTCATTTGGTTTTACATATTTGCAATTTTTTTAATAACTTTTCTTTCCAAATAAACATTTTTCAAAACGGAAATTAGAAGAACCAGATGAATAATAGAAAACGCATAAAGATATTACAGGCATAAAAAAAGCCCGGCAGAAAGAAAATGTGCTATGACATTCTCTCCCTACCGGACTTTTCCTAATATTAAATTTCCTTACAGCACCTTACTCAAAAATGCCTTCAATCTTTCGCTCTTTGGATGCTCGAAAAACTCCTTCGGTTCGTTTTCTTCGATGAAGTTGCCGCCCTCCATGAACATGACGCGGGTTGCCACCTCGCGGGCAAAGCCCATCTCATGGGTAACCACGACCATCGTCATGTGCTCCTCGGCAAGCTGGCGCATTACATTTAATACCTCACCTACCATCTCCGGGTCAAGCGCGGAGGTTGGCTCGTCAAAAAGCATCACATCCGGATGCATCGCCAGAGCGCGGACGATCGCCACACGCTGTTTCTGACCGCCAGAGAGCTGTCCCGGATAGGCGGATGCCTTTTCCTTTAATCCGACACGCTCCAGAAGCTTCAGCGTCTCTGTCTCTGCCTCGTCCTTCGGGCGTCCGAGCAGTTTCATCGGTGCCAGCGTCATATTATCAAGAATCGTCATGTGCGGGAACAGGTTGAACTGCTGGAATACCATTCCCATTTTTTGACGGAGTTTATCAATGTTTGTCTTCGGATCCGTGATATCCGTTCCCTCAAAATAGATGTGTCCGCCGGTCGGGGTCTCCAGCAGGTTCATGCAGCGCAGAAATGTGGATTTACCGGAACCGGATGGTCCGATCACACAGACAACATCCCCCTTGCGTATCTGGGTAGAAATATTAGTCAGGACCTTTAAATCACCGAATGCCTTGGAAAGATCCTTGATGTCAATTATCACTTCTCCGTTTTGTACTTTATCGTTCATTCTTTCTCAGGCTCCTTTCCAGATTCTGTGCAAAGTGGTTGAAGATCATCGTCAGCGCCAGATAAACAGCAGCCACTATCAGAAGCGGTGTCCACGCGTCATACGTTCTGGAACGGATGATATCGCCGCCCTTCGTCAGATCCTGCACCGCCACGTAACCGGCCACCGAAGTCTCTTTCAGAAGAACAACAAACTCATTGCAAAGTGCCGGAAGTACGTTTTTAAATGCCTGCGGCATAATGATATAGCGCATCGTCTGCACATAGTTAAAACCAAGGCTTCGACCTGCCTCCATCTGTCCCTCGTCGATCGACATGATACCGGAACGGAAGATCTCCGCTACATACGCTGCCGAGTTAAGACCAAACGCGATCACACCGACAAAGACGCCAGCAAATACACGTGATACAAAAATACAGTAGTAGAAAATCATCAGCTGGATGACAACCGGCGTTCCCCGGATGACCGTCAGATATACCTGGCAGACACCATTTAAAAATTTCATTTTTCCGGTTTTGTCGTGAGTTGCACGGACAATCGCAATCAGCAGACCAAGGGCAATGCCGATCAGGGTCGCAAATAACGTGATGATCAGGGTATTTTTCAGGCCCCCTGTCAGATACTGCCACCTGTCATCCTTGATCAGGTTTAAATATAAGGCCTGCTTGAGTTTCTCCAATCTGTTTTCCTCCTTGTAAGGTGATATAGACTTGAAAAAGGGCTGCCGCCGAACCGTGTTTTCGCCATTCTGCAGCAACCTTTTTCCGTTCCGTCAGATACCGGAAACACTCCGGGTGTTTTCCGGATCACCTGAATCCATCCGTCTGACGATTCATTTCAATTCTCTTTTATATTACTCAGCGGTAATGTATTTTGCAACGATCTCATCCAGTTTTCCAGACTCTTCCAGGTTTGCGATGGATGCGTTGATAGCGTCCAGAAGCTCTGTATTGCCCTTCTTAACTGCAATTGCGTACTCTTCTTCTGCATACGGTGTTTCCAGAAGCTTTAAGCCGTCATTCTCGTCTACAAATACCTGTGCCGGTTTGTTGTCAATGATAACTGCATCGATCTTGCCAGTGGACAGTGCCTGTACTGCATCTGCGCCCTTGGAAAATCTCTGTACACTCTCCTCGCCGAAATCATCGGTGGAGTAAAGGTCACCGGTGGTACCCTGCTGAACACCGATCTGTTTGCCCTTTAAATCATCCAGGGATTTGATGTCGCTGTCCTCGGTTACGATAACAGACTGAACGCCGGTTGCGTAAGTGTCAGAGAAATCCACCTGGGTCTGACGATCCTCGGTAACAGTCATGCCTGCTGCTGCGAAATCAGCTTTGCCAGACTGAACCTCCGGGATGATAGAATCGAATGCTACGTCGGTGATTTCCAGAGATGCTCCCATATCCTCGCAGATAGCGTTTGCAATATCTACGTCGATACCTACGATATCATTTCCATCGTGGTACTCATACGGTGCGAACTCAGCGTTGGTGGACATAACCAGAGTCTTTCCTGCAAATGCGCTGTCGCCAGCCTCTGCTGCCTCGCTGCCCTCTGCTGCCTCTGCGGTTGTCTCCTCATTCTCCTCTGCGGCTGCGGTTGTCTCTGCCGGTTTGGAAGAGCATGCTGCTAACGATGCTGCCATAGCAGTTGCCATAGCGATTGCTGCTAATTTCTTTTTCATAATAAATTCCTCCTCATTTCTATTCGCTGCTTTTGTATTTTTATGCAGTAAATACGAATATTCTTACTTCCATTACTGTATCTAGGAATACATTATACCGCATTTTTATAAATAATCAAGCCTGAATTCCTGTTTTTTACAGGGTTTTGTATGATTATGCATTCTTTTCCAATTTGTACGGTTCCAGTTACGGACAGATCTGGTTGTTAATTCTTGGCACGGGAGTTTAATAGTTGCATAATCAGGTTAGTGAAATTTTGAAAGTAAATGAAAGCAGATGACAGCTCGAAGAATGTTTCCGGTTTCCGAACGGATTATCAATTCATAACGAACAGTAAAATGAGAACAATTCCAAAAATGGACAAGGAAGAAAAAAATACTATAGTCTGCAACAGCAACAAAAATCGCTGCACCCCAGCAAATACAAAGGTTACAGCGATTTTATTTTCACTCAACTGCCAAAGACTGGTGTATCTGAACCTGGCTTTTCTATGGTCTTTCCGATGAATAGCTTGGCTGGCTTTTCATTGAGATTTCTTATGCTTTTTTTCGTTGACATTTAATACTGTTCAATGTATCATATAATCAAGAAATGGGTTTGTTACCGTACAGCTATTGCTCAAGCGGGGTGCTCGTTTCTTTTTTTATGTTCACCATGTCATACAGATATAAATTTCCGTCTGCAGCATTTCGTATCAACATTTCTATCCTGAATATATTAAATCATTCAAGAATACCTCGGTGCTCTTGTATCCAAAAGCAGACGCACCCTTTCTTACGTCCTCGAACATTTTTCCGCATCGATCGCCAGCACAAACATTAATGCATCCAGTGCATATTCCGGCTCATTTACCTGAATCACATACGTGTCCGTCATATGGAACAGCTCTTTGCTGACACTGGCAACCGAATATCCCCTTTGATCGAGGATATTATAATCCCATTCCATAATCGAACCGTCGATATGCCAGCCATTGTAATCAATATTGTAATGCGGCATCAGGAAAGAGAATTCTTTACTCAAGCATCCGATATAGGTGCCTTTTTTATATATCTCAAATTTTGGCAGAAATGTCAGTACACGCTGAACAACCATTCCAATTTCATTGCCGTCTGCATCATATATCACCAACTTATGGCCCCAGGACAACTGGCCTTTTACCACATATACTGTATTGCCAAACTCATCATAAATATCATAACTGTCAAACCACGAAAATAACCGCTGTTTAAATAAAAGCTTCATAAAATCACCTCAAATATCATAATCCGTTCTCTTTTGTCCTCGCCCGGAAACAAATCCGATGTGTCAATCTCATCATAAAACATTAGCTGTTCCTCCGTCATCAGACAACTGATATATTCCTCCGATGGATAATAAAAAAACAGCAGTATCTCTCTCGGATTTTCGTAATAGGACTCATATATCCTGGCAAGAACAGAGTGCAATATCTCTACCGAAAATGGATTGAAAAAATAACACCGGTCCACTTCTGAAGGAAGCTCATAGTTCTCCGCACTGCTTAAGATAAAGGAAGTACGGTTTCCGGACACTGCCGTCTCCTTATTTTCTGCTGCCCCCTGATAAATACGTTCATCGTATTCGATTCCGATTGTTTTACTCCTTGTCTGATAGGACAAGTAAAAACAGACTCTTCCCTTGCCGGTTCCATAGTCCAATAAGGTATTATTCTTCCGAATTAATCCGCTGTTCGCCAACCGTTCCAGAACCACGTATGCCGTCGGTTCGTATGGGTATCGGTATTGATCCGCATGCGAATCATCTCTGCCGCTTGTTCGGATTTTCAGAAATCTATCCCATTGGGTCTCATTTTGGTTCATGGTATATCTCCCGTATCATTTACTCGATTCTTATATCTACAGAATATAGGAAATTGGCGGCGCTTGTCAACTTGCAGCTTTGGAAAGAAAAAAATTGCAAATATGTAAATCTCCCATCGTCTTATTATGGGCAGATCTTGTTGTTAATTCTTGGCAAATCTAATATTTCGTACTATAACTATTCTGTACCGTTTTCTCTGTACTGGGCATCTGCTTCCGTAAAGAGAATGTGCCTTGTCACATTCTCTCGCCGGGCGCGGTCGCTTGCAGCATGATTCACAAGATACGGAACCATTCCTTAGGTTTTATTACGAAAGAAGGCTTTTTATGATTTCCCGTCTACTTACCTTAACTGCCTGGTCCATGACACCGCCCGCAGTCTGGTCTCCCTTTCATTTAGTATTTATGCTGATCGGCATCCCGCTCGCCGCCTTTGCCGCATGGAAATTGCGGACGCGCTCCGAAGCGTTCCGTCTGCATCTGCTCTTTGCCTGCGGTGTTTTTCTGGCATTTTCCGAGGTCTACAAACAGCTTTTTCTCTATTACATAGAAAACAACCAGCACTACGACTGGTGGTATTTTCCATTCCAGCTCTGCAGCCTGCCGATGTACCTCTGCCTGCTGCTGCCCTTTGTTCCGCATAAATATCAACGTATTTTTTGCACTTTTATGTATAATTACAACCTGCTCGGTGCCGTCATGGTGTTCGTCGATCCGTCCGGTCTGATGCACCCGTACTGGACGCTGACCCTGCATGGATTTATCTGGCATATCCTTCTGATCTTCATCGGGCTACTCATCGCCTTTTCCCGCATGGTGCTGCCAACCGCCAAAGGATTCTGGCAGTCTACAGCTGTATTTGCGGTCGGATGCGTCATCGCAACCATCATCAATGTTACCTCACATCCGTATGGAAACGCGGATATGTTTTATATCACGCCGTACTACGCGACCACGCAGATTGTGTACTCCCAGATCGCTGCTAAATTTGGAATTTTTGCCGGAAACACGGTGTATGTGCTTTCAATCATTTTGGGCGCATGGCTGCTGCATCTCGTATTTCAAGTCGAACGTCCGTGAGACTTGGCGCGTGATTCTGGTCAGCAAAGCTGGCATATTCGTTGCTGCTCACTCATTCCGTGCACATCAACGGGATTTTACCGATGCTTCGCATTTCAAATCGGCAAAATCTGCTATCGATACGATATCATACGGAATTTTCAGTTCAGAAAATTCCTATCTGCAATTAAAAGAGCGCCAGCCCCGCATTCACAGCCGGGCAGACGCTCTTTTCTATAATAGCTCAATTAATTCACTGTCACGGTAAAATCCACTGAAACGACTCTGTAACAATGGATTTTACCCTTTTATTTTTATTTACTGAATCTCGCTATGGAACTCCTGCAGGGACTTAACCTCCAGATGTCCGTTCTTCTTGATACTTCTCAGCGCCTGTACAGTAGCCTTTGCTGCTGCCATGTTGGTGAAGTACGGAATCTTCGCCTTTACAGCTGCCTTACGGATGTAGCTGTCATCGCCTCTGCCCTTCTTATCGTTCGGGGTATTGATAATGATTGCCACTTCTCCGTTGGTAATCTTATCTAAAATGTTCGGACGGCCTTCGTTGATCTTGCATACCTTCTCAGCCGGAAGTCCTGCTGCTACCATCACATCACAGGTTCTGCCTGTACCCATCAGGGTAAAGCCACACTCGTAGAAGCCTCTTGCAACCTCGATAAGCTCTATCTTATCCTTGTCATTGACACTCAGGAGGACAGTTCCGGAGGAAGGAAGACGTGTCTGGGTTGCTTCCTGTGCCTTGTAGATAGCCTCACCAACGCTGGTGGACATACCAAGAACCTCACCGGTGGAACGCATCTCCGGTCCAAGTACCGGGTCAACCTCCGGGAACATCTTGAACGGGAATACCGGCATCTTAACACCGTAGTGCGGAATCTTCTTCTCTTTCAGTGCCGGAACCGGTGACGGACGACCTGTTAAGTAGGAAGTCATGATATCCGTTGCCAGTTTTACCATCTTGATGTTGCATACTTTGGATACCAGCGGCACGGTACGGGATGCTCTCGGGTTTGCCTCCAGCACGTATACTTCGCCGTCCTCGATTGCATACTGCATGTTCATCAGACCTACTACGTGCATCTCTTTTGCGATACGGCTTGTGTAATCGCGGATTGTCTCTACCTGATCCTTGGTCAGATTTCTGGACGGAAGGATACAAGCGGAGTCTCCGGAGTGGATACCTGCCAGCTCGATATGCTCCATAACTGCCGGAACAAATACGTTCTCGCCGTCGCTGATCGCATCTGCTTCACACTCGGTTGCATGATGCAGGAAACGGTCAATCAGGATCGGACGGTCCGGAGTTACGCCGACAGCTGCTCTCATATAGAAGGTCATCGCTTCATCGTCATGAACAACCTCCATGCCGCGGCCGCCAAGTACATAGGACGGACGAACCATAACCGGGTAACCGATCTTATTAGCAATCTCCAATGCATCTTCTACAGTAACTGCCATGCCTGACTCCGGCATCGGAATCTGCAGTTTATCCATCATCGCACGGAACAGGTCACGATCCTCTGCCATGTCGATGGTTTCCGGAGTTGTACCCAGAATGTTGACACCATATTTCTTCAGGTCTGCTGCCAGGTTCAGCGGTGTCTGGCCACCAAACTGTGCGATAACTCCCAGCGGTTTCTCCTTGTGATAGATGCTTAATACATCTTCCAGAGTCAGCGGCTCGAAATACAGTTTATCGGAGGTATCATAGTCTGTAGATACAGTCTCTGGGTTGCAGTTAACGATAATTGTCTCAAATCCAAGCTCTTTCAGGGCGATAGCTGCATGTACGCAGCAGTAGTCAAACTCAATACCCTGACCGATACGGTTCGGACCGCCGCCCAGAATCATGATCTTCTTGTTGTCGCTGCACGGACTCTGATCCTTGATGTGATAGCTGGAGAAGTAGTATGCAGAATCCGGTGTGGCACTTACGTGTACGCCCTCCCAGCCTTCTACGATACCTTCTTTGGTTCTTGCATCGCGGATCTCTTCCTCTGTAACGCCTAACAGCTCGCTTAAATATTTATCTGCAAAACCGTCCAGCTTCGCCTGGCGGAGAACCTCAACCGGCGGAACCTCGCCCTTATACTGCATCAGGCTTTCTTCCTCTTCTACCAGTTCTTTCATCTGCTGGATGAAGTAATGTTTAATCTTGGTTAATTCGAACAGCTCGTCTACGGTAGCGCCCTTACGAAGTGCCTCGTACATAATGAACTGACGTTCGCTGCTCGGAACATGCAGCATCGCAAGCAGTTCTTTTTTTGTCTTCTTATCGAAGTCTTTCGCATGACCAAGACCGTAGCGGCCTCTCTCCAGGCTTCGGATCGCCTTCTGGAATGCCTCTTTGTAGGTCTTTCCGATACTCATAACCTCGCCGACTGCCTTCATCTGGGTTCCCAGCTTGTCCTCTGCGCCTTTGAACTTCTCAAATGCCCAGCGTGCAAACTTGATAACAATATAGTCGCCGGACGGAACATACTGATCCAGAGTGCCGCTCTTGCCGCATGGAATCTCATCCAGAGTCATACCGGTTGCCAGCATCGCTGATACCAGTGCAATCGGGAAACCAGTTGCCTTGGATGCCAGTGCGGACGAACGGGAGGTTCTCGGGTTGATCTCGATAACAATATCACGGTCTGTCTTCGGATCGTGTGCCCACTGTACGTTGGTACCGCCGATTACCTGGATTGCTTCTACGATCTTGTAGGATTTCTCCTGCAGACGTTTCTGTACTTCTTCCGAAATGGTTAACATCGGAGCAGAACAGAAGGAATCTCCGGTGTGTACGCCCAGCGGATCAATATTTTCAATAAAGCAGACAGTGATCATGTTGTTCTTCGCATCGCGGACAACTTCCAGCTCAAGCTCTTCCCATCCAAGGATAGACTCCTCTACCAGAACCTGACCAACCATGCTGGCCTGCAGGCCTCTTGCACACACGGTCTTCAGTTCTTCTACGTTATATACAAGACCGCCGCCTTCGCCGCCCATGGTGTAAGCCGGACGAAGAACAACCGGATAACCCAGTTTATCTGCGATTGCCAGTGCATCCTCAACGCTGTAGGCAACCTCACTTCTAGCCATCTCGATACCCAGGCTTTCCATTGTATGCTTAAACTCGATACGGTCCTCACCACGCTCGATAGCATCAACCTGAACGCCGATTACTTTAACATCATATTTATCCAGAACACCTGCTGCTGCCAATTCGGAGCAGAGGTTCAGTCCGGACTGTCCACCCAGGTTCGGGAGCAGCGCATCCGGGCGCTCTTTTTCAATGATCTGAGTCAGACGGTCTACGTTCAGCGGCTCAATATAAGTCACATCTGCTGTCTCCGGATCCGTCATAATCGTAGCCGGATTGGAATTGACCAGCACAATCTCATAGCCGAGTTTTCTCAGTGCCTTGCACGCCTGTGTTCCCGAATAATCGAACTCACACGCCTGTCCGATAATGATTGGACCGGAACCGATAATCAATACTTTGTGAATGTCATTTCTCCTCATGTTTTCTCCCTCTCATTGTCTGCTGTTTTTTGGCTTTAAAAAAGCGGCCTCCCGGATCAACTAAAAATCAAGCACCTCCGCGGTGCCTTCACGCGCGTCTGTCTGATCTTCCGTCACCCTGACAGCCTCCGCCAATCGCAGCTCTGCCAGACCCCAGTTAGCCATTATCAGCATTATAATAGAAAGCGCTTTATTTGTAAACAAAAAATTTTACAAAAATCGATCTTTTTCGCTTTTCAAATTTGATCTTCTATGATATTATAGTAAAGATATACTGGGGTGTTTATTTTGTCCAAAAGGCAGATTTAGACCCTCTTATTTTCGTTCCTGCGCGAGAATGTGCCAAGGCACATTCTTTTTTATTATCTTGTCCTACGAAAATCCTACGAAAAGGAAAGGGGTTATCCATTATGAAAAAAGTTGTCATCATCGACGGTCAGGGCGGACGCATGGGGCGCGCCCTCGTAGAAGAAATCCAGAAACTCTGTCCCGGACAGCCGCTTCTCGCGCTCGGTGCCAACACTACTGCCACTGCCGCGATGATGAAAGCCGGAGCTGCCATGGGCGCCACCGGAGAAAACCCCGTTCTCGTCGCCTGCCGAGATGCCGACCTAATCATCGGACCAATCGGCATCGTCATTGCAGACTCCCTCTTAGGAGAAATCACCCCCGCCATGGCAGCCGCCATCGGACAAAGCCGCGCCCAGAAAATCCTGATTCCTGTCAGTGGAAGCTCCTATTGCCGCCATATTTTAGTAGGAACACAGAATTTACCAATGAATGAATATATCCATTTGGCGGCAGAGGAAGCAGCTGCCTACCTGAATCATATTTAAAAAATGCACGAAGCTGAACTCTCATCGTTCCGCTCCGTGCATTTTTCTCCCGGTTTCTTTATCCTTCAAAACCTGCATCTTCAACTCATCCACCCCGGAAAATTTCATCTCCGGCCGCATAAAATCTAAAAAATGAACCTCTATCTTTTTCCCATACAGGTTTTCATCCAGATCATAGATATATGTCTCCGCACCCGCCGGTCGTTCCCCGGCAATCGTCGGTTTTTTTCCAATATTTGTGATACTTCCATAAGAAACACCATCAATCACCGTCCGGGAGAGATATACCCCGAACGCTGGAAGATGTTTCTGGATTCCCGGCAGGATATTCGCCGTCGGAAACCCTAGGGTGGAACCTAAATGCTCCCCGTGTACCACCTGTCCGCTGATCCGGTACTCGTATCCCAACAGTTCATTCGCCTTGCGGATATTTCCCTTCTCCAGCTCTTCCCGGATATAGGTGCTGCTGATCTCGCGTTCTCCATCCATCGCCTTTTCAACGATCGATACCTCATATCCATATTTCGGTGCCAGTTTCCGAAGCAGTTCAGCATCGCCCTTCCGCTGGTAGCCAAAATGGCAGTCCGGACCGGACACGATCGCCTTTGCGCCCATCTTGCCGACCAGAATCTCGGCAACAAACTGTTCCGGGTCCATATGTGCGACTTCCTGGTTGAACGGATATTCCACCAGATACTCCACCCCCGCCTCGCGCAGGTTCTCCTCGCGCTCCTCGTTGGTCGTGATCATCGTCTGCAGCTTTCCCCGGATCAAGGTTCCCGGTGCCGTCTCAAAGGTAAACACCGCTGGTTTATATCCTTTTTCCCGATACCGCATCACTTCCCGCAGCAGCTTCTGATGCCCTCTGTGAAGACCGTCAAACTTACCGATCGTGACCGCAGTCGGCTCTTTTATCTGAAATTCTCTGGTTCCGGCAAAATACTGCATCTTACTCTCCTCCCAGAAAGATCTTACGTGGTTTCCATTGTTTCTTCTCCGGCTGATAGGCATAGAGACCGATAAACTGGTTTGCGCTGTCATAGACGCGGATGATTCCAGAATCCGGAAGTACCATCTCTGAGTTTCCATCCGCAGAAACCTGGTGTTCAGCCAAACTGCTTCCGATCTGCACCAAGCAGCCGTCTCTCGGTCCCAGCCCCTTCGGGAATGGATTTCCATTCTGCAGAAGCTTATCCAGAACTTCGCTCTCCGACACATACGCCGGGCAGTCCTCAAACATTCCATCCACCGGCACAATCCTATCCTCGATCTGACCGGCTTTCGCCAGCGCTTCCACCTCGGACAGGCGCAGGCTGTCCCCGATCGCAAATCGATCGACGCGGGTGCGGATCAGTTTTTCCATACAGCCGCCGCATCCCAGCTTTTCACCGATGTCATGGCACAGGGTACGGATGTAGGTTCCCTTGGAACAGGTCACGGTCATCGTCACACGCAGCATTTCCACCGCATCTATCTGAAGATCATAGATTTCCACCGGGCGTGCTGCCCGCTCTACCTCTTTTCCGGCTCTCGCCAGCTCGTAGAGCTTCTTTCCGTTGACCTTGAGCGCCGAATACATCGGCGGTACCTGCATATACGGACCAACAAAGCTCTCCGCCGCCCCGCGGACTGCCGGTTCTGTCAGCTGTTCCGTCGGTTTCTCCGAAAGAATCGTTCCTGTCGTATCCTGCGTATCGGTTTCGGTTCCCAGCAAAAGAACTGCCTGATACGTCTTTCTCTTATCCGTCAAAAGGTCGCACAGCTTCGTGCCCTTCCCCAGACATACAGGGAGTACGCCCTCCGCTGCCGGATCGAGCGTACCCGTATGACCGATCTTTTTCTGTCTCAAAATGCCCCGGAGCTTCGCCACCACATCGTGGGACGTAAACCCCGGTTCTTTATAAATGTTTATCACACCGTGAAACATAAAATCTCCTAAAAAATCAGAACTATTACCGTCCATGCGCTGTGCACCTGAAAGCAGGCAGCGCAATCAGCAACAGAACCTCCTATTCCTCCCTACGGGCATCCATCTGTTTCTCAATATGTCCCGTCAGGTTGTTGATCACATCCCTCGGATGTCCCTGCATCGTGCAGCCCGCCGCGTGGATGTGTCCGCCGCCGCCGAAATACGCCGCCACCTTGCTCACATCGACATAGTCGTTGGAACGAAGGCTGACCTTGTACTCGTTGAACGCCTTTTCATAGATGAAAATGGCACATTCCACTCCTTCGGTAATCCGGAGCTGATCGATAATGCCATCCAGATCGTTCGTATCGACACCGTAAAACTCCATTTCTTTCTGGGAAACTACACTGAAAATACATCTTCCATCCAGAATCCGTGTACTGCCAAGCAGCGCTTTTCCGAGAATCTGGTTCTGTGCGTAGGTCTTGCGGTAAAAGCTGTCGTCGATGATCTTCGCCGCGTTCACGCCTTTTTCCATCAGCGCGCCCGCGATTTCCATCGTTTTCCGGGTCGTTGAATTGTACTTAAATACACCTGTGTCATGCACAATTCCGGTATAGAGACACTCTGCCGCCTCCCTGCTGATCTTTGCCTCATCAAGAAGCGTGTATAACACTTCGCTGCAGGAGCTTGCATCCGGAATGATGTAATTTTGTTCTGCAAATCCTGTATTGGTTCTGTGATGATCGATGCAGAGTGTCTTGACGGCGCTGTCAAAATAGACCGCGTAGCCGCCCAGACGCTCTTTGTCGCTGGCATCCAGCGTAATGCACAGATCAAACTGTTTTTCCGGCACAATCTCGGTATGAATTTTCTCAAAATCATTCATATAAGAAAACTTAGCAGCCGGATGGTCGAGAAACAGTTCTGCCTCTATCTGCGGATAATTCTCCCGCAGATAGTTAAGCAGTCCCAGAGTCGTTCCGATACAGTCCCCGTCTGGATGGATGTGACCAAGCAGTACGATGTGCTCCGCCCCTTCCAGTGACGCCTCTAAGATATTTTTACTCATTTTCTTCCTCATCTCCCGATTCTGAGTCTCTGAGGTTTTCAGTTACTTCATCGATCAGGCGGGTCATGTGTACACCGTACTCAATCGACTGATCGAGAATAAATGTAATTTCCGGCGTATTCCGTAAATTAATGCGTTTTGCAAGCTGGGTGCGGACAAATCCGACAGCACTTTTCAGTCCCTGGATCGTATCCTTCGCCGCTTCCTCGTTGCCTAACACGCTGATATACGCCTTGCAGTACTTGAGATCCGGAGTTACCTCCACGGAGACAACCGTTGTCATCGGATGAATCCGCGGATCTTTCAGCTCACGGCTGATGATGGAACTCAGCTCTCTCTGTACTTCACTGTTAATTCTTGTATTTTTAATGCTATTTTTACGCATGAATCCCTCTGCCTTTCTAGCGCGGAACCTCTACCATCGCATATGCTTCGATCATATCGTCTTCCTGCAGATCGTTGAACTTCTCAAATACAAGACCACACTCGTATCCGGAAGCAACTTCCTTCACGTCGTCCTTGAAACGCTTTAAGGATGCCAGCGGACCATCGAAGATCTGCTCGCCGTCACGGGTAATACGTGCCTTGCAGCCTCTCTGGAATTTACCATCCAGGACGTAGGAACCAGCGATAGTACCAACGCCGGAAGCCTTGAAGGTCTGACGTACAACGGCGTGACCGATTACCTGCTCCTCGTAAATCGGGTCAAGCATACCCTTCATCGCTGCCTCGACATCCTCGATTGCCTGATAGATGACGCGGTAGAGACGAACGTCTACTTTCTCACGCTCTGCGATGGACTTCGCGGTTGCGTCCGGGCGCACATTGAAACCAATAATGATCGCGTTGGATGCGGCTGCCAGACTGACGTCGGACTCGTTGATCGCACCAACACCGCCGTGGATGACCTTGACTACGACTTCCTCGTTGGACAGCTTCATCAGGCTCTGTTTTACTGCCTCGACAGAACCCTGTACGTCTGCCTTGACGATCAGTGGAAGTTCCTTTACATTTCCTGCCTTGATCTGGGAGAACAGATCGTCCAGGGAAAGCTTCATCTTTGTATCTTCAATTAACTTATTCTTGCTCTCAGAGATAAAGGTTTCTGCAAAGCTTCTTGCCTCTTTCTCGTTCTCCGGCTGTACAAATACCTCGCCGGCGTTCGGCACGTCATTAAGACCCAGAATCTCGACCGGAGTGGACGGACCAGCCTCTTTGACGCGGCGTCCCTTATCGTCCATCATCGCACGGACACGGCCGTAGCAGGCGCCTGCCGCGATCGGATCACCGACATGCAGGGTACCTTTCTGTACCAGGACGGTCGCAACCGGACCTTTACCCTTATCCAGCTCCGCCTCGATGACAAGACCTCTCGCATTACGGTTCGGGTTTGCCTTTAACTCTTTAACCTCTGCGGTCAGAAGGATCATCTCAAGCAGTTCCTTGATACCTTCCTTGGTATGTGCAGATACCGGAACGAAGATGGTGCTGCCGCCCCAGTCCTCCGGAACCAGTTCGTACTCGATAAGCTCCTGTTTTACCTTCTCGATATTGGCACTCGGCTTATCGATCTTGTTGATCGCTACGATGATCTCAACACCTGCTGCCTTCGCATGGTTGATCGCCTCGATGGTCTGCGGCATAACACCGTCATCTGCTGCAACAACGAGGATTGCAATATCAGTGGATTTTGCACCACGCATACGCATTGCGGTAAATGCCTCATGTCCCGGCGTATCGAGGAATGTGATCTTCTGTCCGTTGATCTCTACCATGTACGCACCGATGTGCTGGGTGATACCGCCTGCCTCTTTTGCAGTTACATTGGTCTGGCGGATTGCATCCAGAAGGGAGGTTTTACCATGATCGACATGACCCATAACGCATACAACCGGCGGACGGGTTACCATGTCCTTCTCATCCTCTTCTTCCTCTTTCAGAAGTTCCTCGATGACGTCAACCTTGACCTCTTTCTCACAGAGTACGTCAAACTCCATCGCGATCTCTTCTGCCTGCTCGTAATCTACTTCCTGATTGATGGTGACAACCTTGCCCTGTAAAAAGAGCTTCTTTACAATCACAGACGGCTGAAGTTTCATCTTGTCTGCGAGCTCCTTGATGGTGATTACCTCCGGGATCGTGATTGTCTTGATCTCCTCAACCTTTGCCTCCTTCTTCTGCGGCGGCTGAACAGCGCTCTTTACGTTCTTTCCGCCTCTTCCCTTGGAGTGCATCTCTTCCTCATGGTCGATCTTGCTATATTTATCGTTCTTGTAATTATTCTTATTCTGCTTGTTGTTCTGCGGTTTCTGTACAACCGGGCTGTCGAAGGATGGCTTCGGAATATTTAAACCGCCGCGTCCATCGCGTCCGCCTCTCTGACCATCACGGCCGCCCTGATAGCCGCCGCTTCTCTGGCCGTCACGGTTTCCCTGATAGCCGCCGCTTCTCTGGCCGTCGCGGTTTCCCTGATAGCCGCTTCTCTGTCCATCACGGTTCTCCGCTGGAGCTGCGCTCTTAGCCGGCTCTGCGGTCTGCTCTGCACTTGCTGCTGCCGGACGGCTTGCCGGTGCGCCGGTCTTGGCTGCGTTTCCTGTATTGGCCTTGCCTGCTGGACGGCTTCCTCTCTGTACGCTGTTCTGCGGACGATAAACCGCTGCAATCCGCTTTTTCGGCGGCTCAGTTGTCTTCTCCGCCTCTTTCTTCTCTGCCTCTAACGGCTCTTTCTTTATATCTTCCACTCGATTTGTTTCCGCCTTTCCTGTATCTGTCTTTGACGCTGTCGTCTGTCTCTTTGCTCCTGCAAGGAAGCATCTGACTGCTTCTGCCTGTTCCTCCGTCACCTTGGAAGAATGGCTTTTTACGTCAAAATGGTTTTTCTGCAGTATCTCTAAAACTTCTTTATTTGATTTGCCAATCTGTTTTGACAACTCATTAACTCTCATGTTTTGCTACCTCCGTTCCGGCACTGCCTTCCCGTTCTGCATAAGCTCCTAAAAGAGCCCGCCCAGAAAAGCGTTAATCATCTAACTTCTCTCTTAACGCCTTTGCAAAACCGGAATCCAAAACGGCCAGAGACGCTCTCATCTCTTTTCCCATCGCGTGTCCCAGCTCTTCCTTCATGCCGAACTGGTACACGGGAACCTTGTAGTATGCACATGAATTTTCAAACATCTTTTTTGTATTATCCGACGCTTCTTCTGACACGATCACCAGATACGCTTTTCCACTCTTGATCGCTTTCTCGGTCATGAACTCGCCGCTTGCCGTCTTACCGGCGCGCGTCGCCAGTCCCAGAAGATTCAGCACCTTTTTACGATTCTCCAAACTGCTCCATCTCCTTTTCCAGCGACTCATACACTTCTTTCGGAATTGCCTGCTTAAAAGATCTCTCAAGGCCCTTACTTTTCACTGCCTTTTTCAGACATTCCTGATTTGGACAAATGTATGCACCCCGTCCATTTTTGCGTCCGGTCGCATCTAACAGAAATTCTCCTTCACTGGTACGGATCACACGGATCATTTCTTTTTTATTCTTCATTTCCTGACATCCCACACACTGACGCATAGGAATCTTTTTATTTGCTCCCAATGAGATTCTTACGCCTCCTCACCGTCTTCTTCCGGCTGAACATTAGCTTCTGTTTCATTTTCCGCTTCTGTATCTACTTCTACATCTGCGTCCTCTGGATATTCTTCATTCTCATCATAAACATCTTCTTCGTACACACCTTCGCCCAGTTCCATATAGTTCTCTGGAAGCTCACCGGACTCAATTGCCTGTGTCTCGCTCTTGATATCGATCTTATATCCTGTCAGTCTTGCTGCCAGTCTTGCATTCTGTCCTTCTTTACCGATTGCAAGGGAAAGCTGGTAATCCGGTACA
>OHAY01001893.1_pt1 | contig 17997 bp, 16 predicted proteins | sample 1577191 | NCBI WGS metagenome assembly OHAY01 (sample SAMEA3541504, study PRJEB24748) | human gut metagenome | biome: human gut; feature: human-associated habitat; material: faeces | place: China | collected 2012 | reverse complement strand
GAGAAAAAAAGAAACAGTTAATTGCACCATAGGATAAACAGAAAATCTATAATCATAGATTTTAATTGCATTTTTTCGACCTTTTCGGTATAATGAAAGAACTTCAAAAGTGCGATGAGGTGTAAGATGGAAATCAGCTATAACAAGTTGTGGAAGCTGCTAATTGATAAAGATATGAAAAAGAAAGACCTGTGCGCTGCAGCAGGTATTAGTCACGCTTCGATGGCAAAGTTAGGAAAAAGCGAAAATGTCACTACAGATGTGTTGGTAAAAATCTGCACCGCATTACAGTGTGATATTGGTGATATTATGGAATTAACCCAAGATCCCATTAAATGAAAGGAGGCGAGTACATTGGCAGAACAAGCAGCTAAAAAAATAGTGTCTGCTCAAGCCAAGCCAATTTTGAAATGGGCAGGCGGCAAAACACAGATGTTGGGTGATCTTTTGCCGAAAGTCCCGACCTCCTTTGGCCGATATATTGAGCCGTTTTTTGGCGGCGGAGCAATGTTCTTTGCACTGCAGCCGGAAAATGCAGTCATTGCAGACAGCAATCCCGAACTAATCAATATGTACCGAGAAGTTGCTGATCATGTGGAAGATGTAATTCAGTGTCTCAAACAGTACGAAAACACTTCCGAGATGTTTTATGCCGTCCGTAGTCAAGAGTGGACAACGCTTCCAAAAGCCGAGGCTGCTGCAAGAACAATCTTTTTGAACAGGACTTGCTTTAATGGGTTGTATCGTGTCAATAAGCAGGGACAGTTTAATGTTCCCTATGGAAAATATAAAAACCCAAAGATTTGCGATGAGGACGGACTGAGAGCAGCGTCTGTAGCACTGCAAAAGGTAGATATTCTGTGCGGCGACTATCTTCTGGTTTTAGAGCATTATGCCCAGCCCGGAGACTTTATTTTCCTTGACCCTCCATATTTGCCGGTCTCTGAATACGCTGATTTTAAGAGGTATACTAAAGAACAGTTTTACGAAGAAGATCATATTGAGCTTTCGAAAATGATTATGGCATTACATGAACGTGGATGCTATGTCATCCTAACAAACTCTAATCACCCATTGGTACATGAGCTATACGCTCCGTTCAATATTGATGTCATTCAGACGAAACGCCACATTTCCTGCAACGGAAGCACACGTAAAGGTGAGGATGTCATTGTCACTATTCCTCCGAAGCAGCGTACTTTAATAAAGTTGCTTCCTCAGCCGCTTCCTGAACAAGTGTCGGCTTATCCACCGACTCGTTTTATGGGCTCAAAGAGCAAGTTATTGTCCGAAATATGGTCTGTTGCCTCGCAATTTAAGGTGAATACCGTTGTCGATCTTTTCTCCGGTTCCGGAATTGTTGGCTATATGTTCAAAGCGCAGGGTAAGTCTGTAGTCAGCAATGATTATATGGCTATGTCTGCAACATTTACCAAGGCAATGATAGAAAACAATTCTGTTACCTTGCCGTTGGATAAAGCCAAGGAATTGCTTATTGAACATAGGGAGTCCGATCACTTTGTGGCATCGACTTTCAAAGGTCTTTATTACACAGATGAAGAAAACGACTTGATTGACACGCTTCGCACTAATATTGCAGATATCAAAGATCAATACAAACACGCAATCGCTATGACGGCATTGATTCGTGCCTGCATAAAGAAGCGTCCCCGTGGTATCTTTACCTACACAGGACAGCGATACAATGATGGACGCAAGGATTTACAAAAAACGCTTGCTCAGCAATTCCTGGAGGCTGTTGAAGCTGTCAATAAGGCTGTATTTGATAACGGTCAAATCAATCGTTCCAAGCAGGGGGATGCTATGGATTTGAGGGTGGAACAGGTGGATTTAGTTTACATTGACCCTCCGTACTATTCTCCCCTATCCGATAATGAATACGTTCGGAGATACCATTTTGTTGAGGGCCTTGCCCGCGATTGGAAGGGGGTCGAAATTCAGCAACATACGCAAACAAAGAAGTTTAAATCGTATCCTACGCCTTTTGCTACCCGCAAAGGTGCGGCAGATGCGTTTGATCATCTTTTCAAAAAATTTGCAAACAGTATACTGATTGTTTCCTATTCTTCTAACAGCTTACCTACGCAAGATGAAATGGTAGCGATCATGGCCAAGTATAAGCAGCATGTAGAAGTCATCCCTGTAGACTACAAGTATTCGTTTGGAAATCAGAGTGATGCCAAAACACATAGAAATTCTGTACAGGAATACCTTTTCGTTGGGTATTGATTGGAGGATGCGGTATGAGCGAACAAATTAAAATATGGCTGGTAGGTAATACTGGCCTGCGTAATCCTAATCGAATCCAAGAAGGATTCTCTGTGTATGCTAGCTCTGCCTTTGTAGGACATCTCCATGGGCGTGAAAACGAGCTTGGTTTTATGAATTTGCTCGATGAGAAAGGGATTATTCAGAACGAAGTTGGCAAGGATAGCTCTGGTAGTCACGCCCGTAAATGGCGGTTGATGTTTGCTAAAAACGGATTGATTTATCCACAGATTCAGAAAAAAGATGGCCGGCAAGAGGATCTCGGCGCATTGGATGACATTACACCCTTTGGAAGATCATTTCTAAAAGCAGATACATACCCGGCCGTACAGGAATGCTTCCTCCGAGCAATGAGCGTAGAACAGTTCCCAATGTCGGATGGCACACACTACTTCTCCCCATTACGGTGGTTGCTGGCAATTATGCTGGAACTCGAGAAGCGCACGGGCACCTCCGAACTGAGCAGAATTGAATTTGCTCTGTGGGGACAAACAACCAATCCCAGCTATAAGCTGGAAGAAGTCGTTGATAACATCCTTGATCTGCGTCAGCGGAGATCTGCTTCCCAAGCTAAGCGTTCTTTCGACAAAAAGGAAATCGCTAAAAGAGGCGAAAACTACGACAAAAAAGCTGATAATTTCTTGGATTACGGCGATATGAATATGCGATACCTCCGCATTTCGGGTGTGCTCCAACGAAAAGGCAGAGGCCTTATAATCGTACCTACAAAACGCATACTTGCAGAAAAACTCGCTAAATCTACGGCCAGTTTGCAGTCCATTATGGAGCAGTATAAGTTGCTCTGTACCGGTGCACCGTTGCCCACAGACAATATGGATGTCGCAAAATCTTTGTTGGATGATTTGGTCAGGCAGATGAAAGAGCGTCATATTCTTTTTGACATTTCCGATCTGCCTTTGAATACTCCCACAGAAGTCAATATCGCGAGGCAAAGGCTCGAAAATATCCTTGCTCAGACGGATGAAATACAGTATGCCAGCGATCAGTGTAACCAGTGGGAAGAAATCAGAGATTATATGACGCTGCTAATTAAAGGTGGCGGCAAGATGGTCTACGACGAAGATAACGCTATTGAAGTACCCAAGGATGAGACCCCTGCGTATCTTGAATGGACACTTTGGCGTGCAGCACTGGCGATTGATCACATGGTCAATAAGCCTTATGAAGTCCGTGGGTTCAAATTGGATTCTGACTTCTTGCCGGTTTCCGCTGCAGGTGGAGGAAAAGGCGACTTGTACTGTGAGTTTAATGACTTTACCATCTTGACTGAAGTCACAATGTCCACATCTTCCCGCCAAGAGGCAATGGAGGGCGAACCTGTCAGGCGTCATGTTTCCGATGCTGTTCTGAAATACGACAAACCGGTCTATGGCATGTTTGTTGCTGTCCGCATTGACACAAACACCGCAGAGACTTTCAAACACGGTATTTGGTACGCAAAAGGCGATGTAAAGCAGCGACTTGACATTGTCCCTCTGACCTTGGTACAGTTCCAGAAATACTTCGTAGCAATGTTTGAGTCTAATAAGTCAGATCCTCAGAAACTCAGAGATTTGATTCTCCAATGCGAGTCCAGAAGAGATATACTGGAGGCCCCGGCTTGGAAAGAGTACATTGACACAACTGTTTCTGAAAAGGCAAATGAGATCGCAAGCGGAATTGTTGTACACAAGTCCGATGACGCACCCCTTGTGCCTGCCGGTGCCGTTGTGCGTCATGTAACTTTCGGTGAAGGACAAGTAGTTGCACTTGAAGCAAGTTTTCCCGAATGTCCTGCAAAAACGGTTGAAATACCGTATCTGCGGTCTTTACCAGATGCAATAAGTTTCTGTGCAGATGGAAGAACACTGTTGCATGATCGCTTTGGGGAGGGAACTGTACTTGCGTATACTGTGGTATTCCAAAATCAGATGTTGACTCTTTCTTATCCAGCAGCATTCAAGAATGGATGTTTAGCAATGGAGTAAGCGTCAAAGCAATAACAACATAAGAGAAATGGGGGATAAGTATGTTTGAATCAGGCTTACAATATGTTCGCGCAGACTTTCATTTACATACTTTGAAGGATAAAGAATTCACCTATTCTGGCGAGTCAACCTCATTTGTGGGTGATTATGTTTCTGCTCTAAAAAACGCGAGCATCAATGTCGGCATAATTACAAATCACAACAAATTCGACATAGAAGAATATAAAGCTATTCGTAAGGCTGCGAAAAAGCAAGACATATTTATTCTGCCGGGAGTAGAATTGACCGTTAAAGAAGGCGCAAACGGTATTCATACGCTAATTGTGTTTAATCCAGAGGAATGGCTTGAAAATGGAAACAATCATATCCAGACATTTCTGACGGCAGCATTTGCCACTATTTCCAATCCAGAAAATCGCAACACAAAAAGCATATTTGATCTAAAAAATGTATTTGATCAGTTAGACGCTTATGGACGGGATTATTTTATCGTATTTGCTCATGTAGATCAAAACAGCGGCCTATTTAGTGAGTGTAGGGGTGGGTTGCTTGAATCTTTAGCAGGTTTTGCACCTTTTAGACATCGTGTTCTTGGGTTGCAAAAATCTAGAACACGTGACAATCTTGGTAAGTTTGAAAAATGCTGTGGGTATTTGCCGGCTCTGGTTGAGGGTTCCGATCCCAAATCCATCTCAGATATAGGAAAGGGAGACAGATGCACATATTTAAAAATCGGTGAATATTCCTATGCTGCAATTAAGTTTGCTTTACAAGATTATAGAGACCGAGTTAGCGAAAGTGTTCCTGACAATAAACATGGGTTTATAGAATCAATCTCTTTCCAAGGTGGCAAGTTCGACGGTCAAACAATTATGTTCTCTCGTGAGCTGAATACGCTTATTGGCATAAGAGGTAGCGGAAAGTCTTCTATTTTAGAAGCTGTGCGGTATGTCTTGGGACTTACAGCTCAAATGGACAAAGACTATAAAGAATCTCTTGTGAAAAATGTCTTTGGTTCTGGCGGAAAAGCAACATTGAATGTAATAGATAAACACGGAAAACATTATTCTGTCAGCCGAATATTGGGGGAACGCATAAATGTTCTTGATGAGACCGGTAATGACTTAAATATTAATCCGATCAGTTTGTTCGATGGGGTACAATATTTTGGTCAAAAGGATCTGTCCAGCAGTGCAGATCACGAAAACGGTTTGTTGGAGAAACTGATTAGCGGTAGAATTGGTCAACCTTCTAATTTGGATAATTGTGTGAATGAACTGATCAAAACAGTGGAGCGCTTACTGGATGTGAGCAAAATTCCACAGCAAATGACTGAAGTTACAACACAGCAAACCGAGCTTGAACATAAACTCTCGATTTTTGAAGAAAAAGGTGTTGCAGACAAACTTAAAAAGCAAAGTGGATACGCTACCGATACAGCAAAGCTTGATGCTGTAAAAAATAGAATAGACACTATTCTGCGTGATATTCGTACTGCGTTTTCAAAAAACTCGGTTGTATCGAGTGCGTTGGACGGATATAGTAGTGATTTTAATAAGGACATATTTGGAGATGTATCAATAGTATTGTCGTCAATCGATGCTCAGCTCGCACAAATCGGCTCTTGTATTGTAGAAATTGAAAAACAACGAAGTGGTATGGACGACCTCATATCCCGCCTAAAAGAGCGAATTGATAGTTTGGCGGATGAATTTGCTGAAATTAAAAGAGAAATCAAAGACGATACTTTGGATGTTGATAGTTTTGTCAAAATGACCGCTGAATTGCAAAAAACAAAAGAAAAACTAAAGCAATTAAGCGAAGAAGCTTCCTCTAAATCCAAAATAGAAGCATCATTTACTAAGGCAACACGAGAACGTAATGAAGCTCTCTTGGCAACTTATAATGCTTATAAAGCCGAAACCGAACGAATCAATCAGAACCAAACCGAACTCAAGATTGAAATCACATTCAAGGGAGATCGAGAAGGCTTCAAAGCTCAACTTAAAAATGATTTCAAGGGGACGGGAATCTCGGATATTAAATATCAAGCTATTTGTGATTCTTTTACTGATTATGCAGCTATCATAGAAGATTGGATTGTTTGCGATGGCAGCAAATTGAAAGGTATTGTTACGCCTGGCGAATATGTAAAATTGGAAGATAAGCTTCGTGGTCAATATGAAGAATTGCTGAACAGGCAGGTTGAAAATAAAGTAGATATTTATTATCATGGAAAACTGTTGAGGCAACACTCAATCGGGCAGCGAGCATCAGCACTTATACTGTTTATATTGACACAAGATGATAATGATATTATCTTCATTGATCAACCGGAAGATGATCTCGATAATAAGGTGATCTATGATGAAGTCATTACCGCTATTGCACAGAAAAAACCTTATATGCAGTTTATATTTGCTACACATAACGCAAACATCCCTGTGCTTGGCGATTCCGAAAGAGTATTAGTTGTGGAGTTTCAAGAATCAAGAATTGATGTTGCCCAAGGTAATATTGACTTGGATTCTACGCATAAGCAGATTGTTGATATTATGGAGGGCGGCAAGGAAGCATTCGACAAGAGACAACTTATCTATACTTCTTGGCGTTAAGTTTCCGGTTCGCGTGGCAACACCATGGCAACAAAAAATCGGATAGCCGATGTGTATCCGATAATTCAAATAATGTAGATACTCTCTGCTAAATTTCATAAACAAATGCGTTTAAGATTGATTTGCAGGGAGCGAGTGGGAATGAGAAAAAAGTGAATATGATGGGCTGAAAAGCCTTGAAAACACTCACTTTTTGAAAATCTCATTTCCCGTTTGATAGCAAAATGATAGCAGATGCTAAAGCCATTTTGTTTGTTCTTATTTTGGCGAGCGAATGGTTTGCAGGTTTGCTGTCGCATCCAATCCTATATTGAGAGCGAAAAAGGCTCTGCTGACTTTCTGTAAAAGAAGGTCGGCAGAGCCTTTTGTTATTCTTCGGTGTGTTCTTTGAGGTCGGCAAGAAGCAGGTCACTCAGCTCCTGCGACGGCGTGATCTTGTGCCACTGACCGGAGGTGTCAAGTTCAGGGTAGCGATAGCGCCAGCGGTCATATTCTTCTTTGGTAATCTCCCCCGCTTTCAGCTTGGCGGCAACCGCACCCCACGCGGCAAGCATTTTGTGAAGCTCCGCTGCGTCGCGTCCTTTGTGGATATGAACGCGCAGATGTACCTCATCCTCACAGTCGCAGACCTCAAGACCGTATCGGTCTTCCAGCGTGAACAGCGTGTGCATCAGTCCAATATAGGAGTCAATGTCCGGTACGTCCAGCGCCTTGGGCGAAACGTCAAGCACCTGCGCCAGCGCAGCGGTCACGTCCGCTTTGGGCGTTCTGGAACCATTCTCGTACTGCGCAAGGCGGACATCTGCGGATTTCTCTGGAAAACCCAGCGCCATGCCAAGGTATTTCTGTGTCATGCCCCGCATCGTGCGGAAAAAGTGGATGCGTTCACCAATCGCCATAATAGCCATCTCCTGTGTCGGTTGTCTTTGATAACGAGTATAGCAGATATGTTTAATTCCGTCAAGATAATTCTAAGCAAATTTATTTAATATTTTCCTGTAAACCAGCTTGACTTAAGCTTATATGTATAGTACAATAGTTGTAAGCTAAGCATATTAGCTTAATTCATAGAAACTTTACAATTAGGATAGTCAACAAATGCAGAAAAAATGTCCGTTGTAAAGTGAGGGGGTGAAATCCAAAAGCCGCAAAATTGAATGACCGTCCAAGGGATACTTTCTCCAGGGAAGCAGGCGATGAAATGAGCGTGCCAAGGAGAAAAGAAAACGGCACAGCGCCGAAAAGGGTTGCCTGTCAGAGTCCTGCGGATAGAACGGCGAAGCAATCAACCACAAATCAGGAAAGGAAGGTATTTTGCCTATGGCAGGAGAAATTTTTATGAGAGTAAATGAAGTTGCGGAAGAGCTTGGCGTATCGGTTCCATATGCGTATAAGCTCATCCGTGAGCTGAACGAAGAGCTGCGAGAGACTGGCTGCATCACCATTGCAGGCAGGATTGACCGCAAGTTCTTCCATGAGAAGTTCTATGGAACAAGAGAAACGAAGGAAAGAAGGGAATCGAATGGCAGCGTTTAAGGACAAGAAGAACGGCTCATGGTATGTGCAGTTTCGCTATACCGACTGGCGCGGTGAGCGCCAGCAAAAATTGAAGCGCGGTTTTGCGACCAAGAAAGAGGCTCAGGCATGGGAACGCGAGTTTCTGATGCAGAAGCAGGCTGATGTCAATATGAGCTTCGAGAGCTTTGTGGCGCTCTATGAAAAGGACGTCAAGCCCAAGTTGAAGCTCAACACATGGCTCAGCAAGGAGCATATCATCCGCACAAAGATTCTGCCGTATTTCAAAAAGCGCAAGCTTTCGGAGATCACCGCCCGTGATGTGATCGACTGGCAGAACGAGATACGGCAGCACACCAAGTCAAGCGGCGAAAGCTATTCCCCGGACTATCTCAAGAACGTCCATACCCAACTGAGCTGTATTTTCAACCACGCCATCAAGTATTACGGCTTGCAGATCAATCCCGCTGCAAAGGCCGGGAATATGGGCAGCGAGCAGCCGAAGGAAATGCTGTTCTGGACGAAGGAAGAATACCTCAAATTTATCGACGCCATGATGGACAAGCCCATGCTGTACTACGCTTTTGAAATTCTGTACTGGTGCGGTATCCGCGAGGGCGAGCTGTTGGCACTGACGCCTGCGGACTTCGATTTTGAGAAGAAAACGCTCCGCATCAATAAATCCTATCAGCGCTTACAGGGTAAGGACGTTATCACCACGCCGAAAACGAAGAAAAGCAACCGCGTGATCCAGATGCCTGACTTCCTCTGTGACGAGATGCAGGACTATTTCAAGCAGCTTTACGGACTGGAACCGGACAGCCGCATCTTCCCCCTGACCAAGCACACCTTGAAGCGCGGCATGGAGTTCGGATGCAAGGCGTCAGGTGTCAAGGTCATCAGAATCCACGATTTGAGACACAGCCACGTTTCTTTACTTATCAACATGGGCTATTCCGCCGTTGCCATCGGCAATCGCGTGGGGCACGAAAGCGTGGAGATCACCTATCGGTACGCGCACCTGTTTCCTACTGTACAGAAGGAAATGGCAGATAAATTGAACGTCGAAAGGAGCAATTAAAATGTCACTGAAAAACCGAGACAACCACAACCGCTGGCGCAACAAGACTGTTGCCTTCCGGGTATCACCGGAGGAAGACCGGCAGATTGAAACCTTTGTCAAGCTTTCCGGGCTGACGAAGCAGGACTACATCACCCGCCGCTTGGCCTGCAAGGATGTGGTGGTGCAGGGCAATCCGAGAGTTTACAAGGCGCTGCGCGACCAGCTTGCCGAAGTGCTTTTGGAATTGCAGCGCATTGAGACTGGCGGCAGCGGAAATGACGAGCTGCTGGATGTGATCGAAATGATCGCCGCCATCATGGACGGTATGAAGGAGGAAAATGCCTATGGAGAATGAAAATAGCAAAAAGAAAACGACCGCCCTGGACACATCTGTTGGCGCAGATGATGGGCAGCCGCTTCGCAATTCAACTGAGAACAGTATATCCGCTTTTGATGAAGAAATCAACGGTGATTTTCAAAACAGCACGGAAAGTCTGGATGAAATCTACCGCAGGATACAGCGTCTAACCGACCCGCATTACCTGCACACGATCTCCATGACCGAGCTGTACCAGACCGCATATCAGAGCAGACCGCCGATCATCGACGGCTTGCTCTACGCGGGCGCGTACATCCTCGCAGGTGCGCCAAAGATCGGCAAATCATTTCTGGTGGCGCAGATTGCCTATCATGTCAGCACGGGCAAAGCTCTGTGGAGCTACGAAGTCCACCCCGGCACGGTGCTGTACCTCGCTCTGGAAGATGATTTTCAGCGCATCCAGAGCCGTATGTTCATGATGTACGGCGTCAACGACACCGACCGGCTGCACTTTGCAACCGCTGCGGGCAAGATTGGAAACGGGCTGGACGAGCAGCTTGAGAACTTCGTGCGGGAACATCCAGACACCAGACTCATTATCATTGACACCATGCAGAAAATCCGGGAAATCGGCGGCGAGGCATACAGCTACGCCAGTGATTATGAGATCATCGGCAAGCTCAAGCAGTTTGCCGACAAGCACTGTATCTGTGTCCTGACTGTCCACCACACCCGCAAGCAGCCCGCCGGTGACAGCTTCGAAATGATCTCCGGTACGACAGGGTTGCTCGGCTGCGCGGACGGTTCGCTGCTTATGCAGAAGAAAAAGCGCACAGCGCTGGAGGCAACTATCGACGTGGTGGGGCGCGACCAGCAGGATCAGATCCTCTATCTGAGAAAGGACGCCGATACGCAGATCTGGAATCTCGAAAAGGTGGAAAACGAACTGCACAAAGAGCCACCCGATCATATTCTGGAATCCGTTTCAAGGCTGGTGTCCGCAAAACAGCCGGTGTGGACAGGCTCGCCCTCCGAGCTTGCCGATGCCGTTCATGCCGACATGGCGGCAAACGTACTGAGCAAGTATTTGAATGTGAAGTCTGGCAGGCTGTTGGACGAATACCGCGTCCGCTATGAGAACAAAGTCCGGCACGAGGGGCGACGTATTACGCTGACCTATGATGCTGAAAGCAAATAAGCCGCGCGACGGCTGCGACGGTTGCGACGGTAAATCTGATACCACCAAAACAACCGTCGCAATCGTTGCGACCGTTGCGGAGGAAAGCCGGCAGCACGACCTTCCGCAACCCCCGTTCCCATCGAAAAATCCGCAGAGTTTGAGATGGATGTGGGCAGAAGGCTATGAGCAGAAACGCTGTGAATAATCTTTTGACCACGCCGGTTTTGCGGTTTATATAGGCACTGCAAACCGCAAAACCGGCAAGGCTTCCGCAGAAGCCGCATACCCCCTCGGAGAGCCCACGATACTTTGCAGCCGCAGGATGAAAGTATCATAGTGGGTTATTACACTTCCGCAGAAGTGCCTCCCCGAAAGCTACCCGTCCTGCACAATCTGAAATCAGGAGGTAAACTGCCTATGGCAAGAGGCGACGGTATTCACCGTACCAGCGCAAGAAACGCAAGAATGAAAGATACAGACATCGACAACGCACAAGCACACAACGAGCGCGAAAAATCGTCGTATGTCAATCAGGACATCGTTCCTGAACGGACGCCATACAACGTCCATTTCAAAACACCAACCGCCGGGTATAAGGAGATGTTCGAGCAGATGCGCTCTGACGGCGTGATCTCAACACGCGGTCTGAAAGCGGATGCCGAGAAATTCGGAGAGCTGATCTTCGATGTCAACTCTGCCTACTTCTTCAACCACGGCGGCTATGAATTTGCAAAACAATTTTACGCCGATGCCTACAAAGCTGCAATCAAAATTGTCGGCGGTGAGCAATACGTCCTTTCGGCAGTCATGCACGCCGACGAGCGCAACCGCGCCATGTCCGACGCGCTGGGACAAGACGTGTACCACTATCATCTTCATGTGATCTATATCCCCGTCGTGGAGAAACAAATCCTGTGGTCGAAACGCTGCAAGGATCAATCTTTGGTGGGGACGGTCAAGGAGACGATTCAGCAGGTCAGCATGAGCAAGAAGTGGGCTTCCAAGCCTGCACTGGACGAGAACGGTGAGCCGATTTTAAGTTCCAAGGGCAAACCCATTCTCAAGAAGTCCTACAGTGTTTTACAGGATGATTTCTTCCGGTATATGCGTGACGCCGGGTACGACGATGTGGAGCGCGGTGAACGTGGCAGCTCGGAGGAACACTTGACTGTGACGCAGTTCAAGGTACAGCAGGAGCAGGCGCGGCTGGCAGAACTCACGGAGCAGAACCGCCAGCAGGAACAGCAGGCGGCGACGCTCGGCAGACAGATTGAGAAAATTCAGAATCAGCAGGTCAATGTGGCAGCTATCGAAAAGATTGAGGCGAAGTCCGTTCCCTTCTCAAGCAAGGTTGCCGTGGAGCGTGAGGATTTTGAACGCCTGTCCACGCTTGCAAAGAAGCACATTACAGCCGAGAAAAAGGAATCCAAGCTGCAAAAAGCTCTGGACGCGGCAAACAGGCTGATTGCAAGGCTCAAGGAAGAGATTGCCGGTTTGAAGCAGGAGCTTTCTGAGTACAAATCCGTTCGCAGCAAACTCCGCACATCGGATCTGGAACGCGAAAACGCAGAGCTTCGCGGGAAAGCTCAACACTATGAAGACGTAATTCAGCGCAATAACCTCTGGCATTTCTTCCGCCCGCACAGAGAAAAAGTGGCAACGCGTGAAGATGTCCGCTGATGACGTGTTGAACTGAGAAAAACGGATTTTACCGAATGGGAGCGTCCAGATCGAGCCGCGTATCATTTGGGCGCTCCCCATGCAAAAAGCAACCTGTTTTGCAGGTGTAGAGCTAACAAAAAATCTTGAAAATGCGCCTGTTTTTACAGAACAGGCAGAAATGGAGGCAACATGAAAACCGGACTGACCAAGCGGCAGAAAACGACCTGCATCTATTTTGACGAAGCCAGCAAAACCGTCGAAATCCAGACGCATAATACCGCGCTCAAAAAGCGGCTGACGCAGTATGCAGCAGAGCATCCCGATTTGTGCAGGCAGACCGACGATGACGAGCAGGGCGGCCTGACCTTCGAGATTGACCGCAGACGATTTGCCGTTCGCCTGACCGCGCCGTACTCGGATGAGCGCCGTCACGCAGCAAGCGAGCTTGCCAAAGGAAATACAAATCGGTTGAGAAATGCAAAATAAGCATTAACCATATGGGGAAAAATCAGGTACATAACCTTTCCCCATCATATTGAATTCAAACGAGAGGTGTGTTATAATGGGGAAAAATCAGGTATTGTTCTTGTCCCAGATGGAGGAAAGTAAAATGGCAAAGCAGGTTCACATCCGCGTAGATGATGATATTTATAAGGAACTCAGCGACTATTCTGTAGTAAGTGGGCAGTCCATGCAGGACTGCCTGTCTGTAGCAATTAGGCAAATGCTCGTCAAGGCAAAGGAAGAACCTTCTCAGGATTGTAATGGGTACACCTTTATTGATTTATTTGCAGGTATTGGCGGTATGCGACTTGCATTCGAATCAGCCGGTGGGTGCTGTGTTTATTCTAACGAATGGAATAAGTACAGCCAGCAGACCTATTACGCAAACTTTGGTGTGCAACCGGACGGTGATATTACAAAGGTTCAGGCTGAAAGCATCCCGGATCATGATATTCTTGTAGCGGGATTCCCCTGTCAGCCGTTCTCAATCGCCGGGGTTTCAAAGAAAAACAGTTTGGGGCGTGCTACCGGTTTTGAGGACAAGACCCAGGGAACGCTTTTCTTTGATGTATGCCGTATCCTGAAAGCAAAGCGTCCGAAAGCGTTTATGCTGGAGAATGTCAAAAATCTTTGCAGCCATGACAAAGGCAGAACTTTTCAGATTATCCAGGAATCTCTGCGGGAGCTGAACTACAAAGTATTCTTCCAAATCATTGACGGAAAAGGCTATGTGCCGCAGCACAGAGAGCGTATTGTCATTGTCGGCTTTGATAAAGAACGGTATGGAGAGAATGTCAGTTTTTCTTTTGATCTGCACCCTTTGAAGAAGCAGCCGGTCGTGCGTGATATTCTTGAAAAAGAGGTCAGTGAGAAGTATACGCTTTCAGATAAACTCTGGATTTACCTTCAAAACTATGCTGCAAAACACCGGGAAGCAGGCAATGGTTTTGGCTACGGAATTGCCCCCCTGGACGGAGTGACCAGAACGATCAGCGCCCGTTATTATAAAGACGGTTCTGAAATTCTGATCGAACAGCGCGGAAAGAATCCACGTCGTTTGACGCCGCGTGAGTGTGCAAGATTGCAGGGATTCCCCGACAGCTTCAAAATCCCGGTTTCGGATACGCAGGCATATCGACAGTTTGGAAATTCCGTTGTTGTTCCGCTTATGTCCGATGTCGCAAAGCTGATTGTTGCAAAGCTGGAACAACTCGATACTGACCCGCAAATCGAAATTGCTTTTTCCAATATTCCGCAAAGGAAGGTGATATAAATGCCAGAAGGATACGCAATTCAGGCAATACAGGCTGTTCTGAGCGGTCAGAGAGCTTATTGCAAGTTTCTCGCGGCAAATGATACCGGCTTGACCGGAGGGCATCAGGCGGGAATCTATATTTCAAAGCCGTCAATCCCCATCCTTTTTGATGAACCGGGTATCAAGGGGACGAACAAGGAAAAATGGGTAAAGGTCAAATGGCAGGACGGTGTTGAAACAGATACCCGCTTTATTTACTACGGAAAGGGTACTCGAAACGAGTATCGGATTACAAACTTCGGGCGCGGTTTTCCTTTCCTGCGACCGGAGTATACAGGGGCGCTTTTTGTATTTACAAAATGTGATGCTGAGGATTATCAGGCATTTGTACTGAATTCCGAAGAAGATATCGACCAGTTCCTTGACGCATTCGGCATCAGTCCAACAGAGACAAATCAGTTGATTGACGCTGGGCGGGTGCAGGAAGAAACGCAGGAACGGATTGCCATTCAGGAGTTTATTGCAGGGCTGACAGTAGATTTTCCTCTCTCAGAAGAAATGTCCGCAGCAGCTCGTGACATTCAGAACCGTGTATATGACCATCTTGAATTTATCCGCACAAATCCTGACCGTAAGATCATCGACTGGACAAATACGGAGTATGCACTTTTTCGTGCGATTGAACACGCACGATATGGGGATGCCATCGCACGCGGATTTACGTCCGTAGACGAATTTATCACGATGGCAAATATGGTTCTGAACCGCAGAAAGAGCCGTGCAGGAAAGAGTCTGGAGCATCACCTTTCTGCAATCTTTGACGGCAATGAAATCATATACACCGCACAGGCTGTTACAGAGGGCAACAAGAAACCGGACTTTATCTTCCCTTCGCAGGCATCGTATCATGATATGACTTTCCCTACAGAAAGGCTGATCTCTCTGGCTGCAAAAACGACCTGCAAGGATCGTTGGCGTCAGGTTATCAATGAAGCCGACCGTTTGCGTGACAGACCCAAATATCTCTGTACGCTCCAGCAGGGAATCTCCCCTGCACAGATGGACGAAATGCAGAGCGAGAATGTTATTCTTGTTGTTCCCAGACAATACATTACATCCTATCCCGCAGATCGTCAGGACAGAATATGGACGCTTTCAAAGTTCGTTTCTTATGTGCGCGAGGTCGAAGGATTCTGATGGCGGATATTGTTTCTCCGGAAAAACGCAGTCAGAATATGTCTGCGATACGATCAAAAAACACAAAGCCTGAAGTGTATCTGCGGAAACTGCTTTTTGCACAGGGCTATCGTTATCGGATTGCAGACAAGTCTGTTCCGGGGCATCCTGATATTTTTCTGCGCAAATATAATACTGCGATTTTTGTCAATGGTTGCTTCTGGCATCGTCACCCAGGCTGCAAATACGCATATACACCAAAGAGTCGCGTGGAATTCTGGCAGAAAAAGTTTGATGATAATGTCAGACGGGATAGTGCAGAGAAAGCAGAATTGCTGGAGCATGGCATTAAGTGTTTGATCGTATGGGAATGTACTATTAAACGAATGGTGAAAAGCAGCGACGTAGAAAAACGGATCATCCAGCAGTGTACAGGTTTTCTTCGCGCGAAAGAGATGCTGCTGGAGCTTTGAAACCCGGATCTGCACATAAATAGTTGCGGATATGGATGTAGAATATCATATATTCCGAGGAAAGGAGCTGAACGCAATGGCAAGAGGCATACCGGCAATTGTAACCCCAGAAGTATTACAATGGGCGCGAGATCTGGATAGGATCACTATAGATGAAATTGCGCAGAAATTAAATGTCGATGCAGCCAAGGTTAGCGCATGGGAAAACGGAAATGAACACCCATCCCTGACACAGGCAAAAAAGCTCGCAAAACAGTATCGCGTACCATTTGCTTTTTTCTATTTGCCTGACGTACCCAAAAGGGCAAAGCGGCTCGAAAAAACCGATTATAGAACATTTGGAAACTGGGGATTTCCGGAAATGTCTCGTGAGTTGAGATGGTTTCTCAGAGACATTGAAGATCGCAGAGATATTATGATTGACCTTTATGGGGAAGCAGAAATATTACCGACTGTATGTACTTTGAGCATCTCGCCTGATACCAGCGAAGAAAGATTTTCTGAGCAGATCAGAAACTTTTTATCTTTGACAGATGCTGTACAGATCAAATTCAGAAAACCGGAAGCAGCGCTCTCGTATTGCATTTCCAAACTGGAAGAGCAGGATTTTCTGATTTTTCAAGCAGCAAAGGTTCAGCCCGAAGAAATGCGAGGGCTGTCCGTAGCCTACGACACTTTCCCAATTATTGCACTTAACCGAAAAGATGAACCAAGCGCAAGATTGTTCACTCTGCTACATGAGCTGGTTCATATTATGACGCGAACATCTGGTATTTGCAATAATATGAGCCAAGATCCCGGTCAAGCAGAAAAAACAGAATTGTTCTGTAACAAGATTGCCGGATTAGCCCTGGTTCCAACTGTTCAGTTGAAAAGAAACAAAAACTTCTTCCTGATGCAGCAATATGGGATTGATGATACCTATGTTAGTGCATTAGCCAGAGATTTTGCTGTTAGCAGAGAAGTCATTTTGCACAGATTGTGGGACATTGATTTTATTGGGAAGTCCGATTATTTTGATATTTTGAATAGATATACTGATGAATACCGCGCTTATAAACAAAAAAAGAAAACAGATGGATTTCTCCCTCCAGCACTTGATAAAGGAACTCAAGTAGGAAAGCTGTACACGAAAGCTGTTATGTCTGCATATCACGCAGAGAAACTCACTCCGCGAGAGGCAAGCAATTACCTTTTGGGGCTGCGAGTTAAACATTTCGAAGCCGTTGAAAGGTGGTGCTACTGATGGCTAAATATGTGTTTGATAGCAACATTTTTATCAATCTTCAACGGCGGCAACCACTTGATGTATTTCCATCTCTTTGGGTCAAAATCGGCGAACTGATGGATGATGGTACGATTATTTCCAGCCAAGAAGTTTATGATGAGATCATGATTGGCGGCGATGATCTGGAAAAATGGGCGAAGGCACGGCAAAAGTGCTTCCTTCCATCGGATATTCCAGTGCAGCAGGATGTCAGAGCCATTCTTTCCACGCACCGCGGACTCATAGAAGGGGGAAAAAAGAAAAATTCCGCTGATCCGTTTGTTATTGCTCTTGCAAAACAACAAAACTGCAAAGTGGTGACAGAAGAGGTCCCAACGCATAATATGAATTCGCCCAAAATCCCTGATGTTTGTGCTGCCTATAATATTGAATGTATTGATTTCATAGCTTTCGCGCGTGAAGAAAAATTTGCGTTTTGACACAGACCTTTCGGAACATCACGGCAACGCCGTAGAACCATACTATCAAAAGTATAAGCTATTGATAGCATCCCCTGATAGCTTTTTGATAGCAGAAAGTCGGATACCCCATAGGATTGGGATAATTGGTATCAAATTAAGCCAAATGGAATCAAACGTTCTATACAAAAAAGTTTAGATTCTGTTTTCACTTGGCGAATTTGAATGATTGCACCCCAGAAAAAGTCCAGTAATACCAAGGCTTTTTCGCC
>OHAY01001890.1_pt1 | contig 18017 bp, 17 predicted proteins | sample 1577191 | NCBI WGS metagenome assembly OHAY01 (sample SAMEA3541504, study PRJEB24748) | human gut metagenome | biome: human gut; feature: human-associated habitat; material: faeces | place: China | collected 2012 | reverse complement strand
TCGAAAAGAGGTTTTGACCATGTCTTTACTGAAAAAACTGGCCGGTCTGGCCGTGGGTGCCGCTGCTTTGGGCGCTGCCGCTTATGTCCTGAAAAACCGTGAGCACGGCGAGGAGTATGAGCATATTGTGGGCCCGGAGGACGAGGTCGAGCCTGAGACCGAGTCCGCCGAGCCCGCCGACGAGGATGCGTCTGCTGTGGCTGATCCTGCCCCCGCTGCCGCACCTGAGGAACCTGCCGCCCCCGCCGAAACGGCACAGCCCGAGGAACCCGCGGAAGTTGAAGAAACCCCCGCCCCGAAGGCTGCCGACTTTGACGCCCCGAATGTGAACCCGGTCGAGCTGGGCCACACGGAGGCCCCCCGCACGGCGGACGGCAAGATCGACCGCATCATCCTGACCGGCGGACTCGCGCACTCGAAGTACGTCGCGGCGTACATCACGAAGAAGGTCTCCTTCATCGCACCGGTCGAGGTCATGGCGGGCGAGTTTGAGCTCGAGGCGCTCGCGGCGGGCGCATGCCGCGTGCTCGACGGCGAGGAGAAGGCGAAGGACTTCTCAAAGCTGCTGGAGAAAGCGTGAGCGCCGTGGCGGAAAATATTCTGACCGGGCTGCCCGCCGGGCGGGCGGCTGTCTTTCTCGGCGAGGCGGGCTGCGGCAAGTCGACGATCTCCGCACTTTTGATGGGCCGGAACAAGGGCTACACCGGCTCGATGACCGTCGGCGGCGCGGAGCTGCGCAACATTGAAAAAGCGAGCCTGATGCGGCGCATCACCTACGTCAGCCACCAGAGCTACCTCTTCAAGGGTACGGTACGCGACAATTTGCTGATGGGCAAGCCTGGTGCGAGCGATGATGAGCTCTGGAGCGCGCTCACGCAGGTCAATCTCGCGGACTTTCTCAGAGGGGAAGCGGGGCTCGACACCTTACTTTCCGAGCGCGGCGAGAACCTTTCGGGCGGTCAGCGCCAGCGCCTTGCGCTCGCCCGCGCGCTGCTGCACGACAGTCCCGTGTACATCTTCGACGAGGCTACGTCGAACATCGACGTTGAGAGCGAGAACGACATCATGGCGCAAATTCACGCATTGGCGGGCCGGAAGACGGTGCTGCTGATCTCGCACCGTTTGGCGAACGTCACAGCGTCGGATGAAATTTACGTGCTGGAGCGCGGCGATATCGTTCAGCACGGTACGCACGATGCGCTGCTGAAGCAGGGCGGCGCTTACGCCGCGCTGTGGTCAGCCCAGCAGGTGTTGGAGCACTACGGAGAGGAGGCGGCAAAATGAAAAAAAGAAGCGGTTTTACCGTCATGGCGCGGCTCATCGGCCTCGTGAAGCCACTGAGCGGCTACATGGTGCTCGCCATTTTGATGGGCCTTGTCGGCCACCTCTGCGCCGCGTTCATCACGATCTTCGGCGGCTTTGCCGTGCTTGACCTGCTCGGCTTCGCAACGCCCGTCGCGCTCAAGACGACGTTCGTCTGTGTGCTGCTCTTCGCGCTCATGCGCGGCGTCTTCCGCTACGCCGAGCAGTCCTGCAACCACTTTATCGCCTTCAAGCTGCTTGCGCTGATCCGCGACAAGGCCTTCCGCGCACTGCGCCGTCTCTGCCCCGCGAAGCTCGAGGGCCGCGACCGCGGTGACCTCATCTCCGTCATCACGTCGGACATTGAGCTGCTCGAGGTCTTCTACGCGCACACGATCTCGCCCGCGGCCATCGCGGCGCTGTTCACGCTCATCATGTGTCTGTTCATCGGGCATTATCACGCGTTGCTTGGCCTTCTGGCACTCGCGGCTTACGTCTGCGTCGGCGTGGTCATCCCGCTCATCACGTCCCGCCGCTCGTGCGATATGGGGATGCGATTCCGCACGGAGTCGGGCGCGCTGTCGGCCTTCGTGCTCGACAGCCTGCGCGGCCTGAACGAGACCATTCAGTACGATCGGGGCGCAGAGCGCCGCGCCGAGATGGATGCGCGCACCGATGCGCTATCCAAAGAGGAAGCCAAGCTCAAGCGTCTCACGGGCCAGAACATGGGCATCACGAACACGGCCATTTTGCTCTTCGACCTTGCAATGCTGGTTTCTTGCGCGGCGCTGGTGCAGCGCGGAGAGCTGACGTTCGACGGGGCGCTCATTGCGGTCCTTGCGCTGTTCTCGTCGTTCGGCCCCACGGTCGCGCTGGCAAATCTCGGTGCGACGTTGCAAAACACCTTCGCCGCGGGCAACCGCGTACTCGACATTCTGGATGAAGAACCCGTGGTCGACGAGGTCACCGGACAGAAAGAGGTCGAATTTACCGGCGCGGAGGCCGAGCACGTCACGTTCTCCTACGGCGGGGAGGACATTCTCTCCGACGTTTCCGTCCGCTTCCCGGAGGGGAGCGTCGTCGGCATTGTGGGCCGCAGTGGCAGCGGAAAATCGACGCTTTTAAAGCTCCTGATGCGCTTCTGGGATGTGCAGAAGGGCCGCGTCCGCCTGTCGGGCACGGACGTTTCCAGCATCAACACGGGGGATCTGCGCGAGATGGAGAGCTTCGTCACGCAGGAGACGCATCTCTTCCACGACAGCATCAAAAATAACCTCCGCATCGCAAAGCTCGACGCGACGGACGACGAGATCGTCGCGGCCTGCAAAAAGGCCGCCGTGCACGAATTCATCATGACGCTGCCGCAGGGCTACGACACGCCGGTCGGCGAGCTGGGCGACACGCTTTCGGGCGGCGAGCGCCAGCGCCTCGGACTCGCCCGCGCGTTTCTGCACGACGCGCCGCTGATGCTCCTTGACGAGCCGACGAGCAATCTCGACAGCCTGAACGAGGCGGTCATCCTGAAATCGCTGCACGAGCAGTGCGCGGGCAAGACCGTCGTGCTCGTGTCGCACCGCGCGTCGACCATGCGCATCGCCGACACGGTCTACTCCGTCGAGCACGGGAGAATGAGCTGATGAAGGATATCGAAACCAAGCGCGAGCGCGAAAAGAAGATGATCTCGCAGATGATCGCCCTCTACTGCCACCGCAATCACCACACAAAGGGCGTGCTCTGTCCCGAGTGCGCGGCGCTGAACGACTACGCCCGCGCCCGCTCCGAGCACTGCCCGTTCATGGAGACGAAGACCTTCTGCGTCAACTGCCGCGTGCACTGCTACAAACCTGACATGCGTGAAAAGATCCGCGCCGTGATGCGCTTTTCCGGCCCGCGGATGATTTTCTATCACCCCGTCGCCGCAATCCGCCACGTGGTGGAGACAAAGCGCGAAAAAAAGAGACTGGAGAGAGAAAACCGATGAAGCTGAAACGCCTTTTCTTCCTGATCCTCGGCTGCGTGTGCCTTGCGCTCGGCTGCGTCGGCATCGTGCTGCCGGTGCTGCCCACGGTGCCGTTCTTCCTTGCGACGGTGTTCTGCTTTGCAAACTCGTCGGAAAAGCTGCACACATGGTTTCTCGGCACAGAGCTCTATCAAAAGCACCTCGACTCATTCGTGAAGAAAAAGGGCATGACCGCGCAGACCAAGGCCGGCATCCTGATGTCCGTGACGCTGCTGATGGCCGTCGGCTTTTTCCTGATGCTGCGAAAAGCGCTCTACATTCCCTGCACTATTCTCGCTATTGTGTGGCTCTGCCACCTCGTCTACTTCCTCTTCGGTGTGAAGACGATCAAGACAGAATGCGAGGAGCAGATTTGAGTAAAAAAAGCGGCAGAGCCACCGGAATGCTCCGGCGGCTCTGCCGCTTTTTTGAGAGAGAGGGAAAAATCATGCTTTTTCGGGGCGCAGCGGGCCGTAGAAGTAGCTCGCGGTCGCGCCGCCGTCGATGAGGAAGGTCGAGCCCGTGATGAATGCGCCCTTGTCGCTCATCAAAAGCTCGGCGACGTTTGCGACTTCGTCCGCCGTGCCGGGGCGTCCCGCGGGGCACTTAGCGAACATGTTCTTGTAGAAGCCGCCGCGCGGGCCGTTGAACTCGTCGAGTGCCAGCGGCGTGACGATGATGCCGGGGGCGATGTCGTTCAGGCGCGCGCCGCGCTTGCCCCATCCGACCGCCTGCGCCGTGACGCGCTTCTCGTTGCAGCACTTCGCCATCTGATAGGCATGGAGCGTGTCACGGATGTTCTCGGGCTGCAAAAAGTCGAGGGACAGCAGCTCCTCCGTCGGCGTGGTGGCGAGCTTTTCGCCCTGCTCCGCCGTCAGGGCGGGCATGCGCCAGCGGGACTGGTTCGAGATCGTCACGCCCACGCCGCCCGGTGCGATGACCCTGCCGACCTCTTCTAAAAGTACCGCCGTACCGTAGAGGCCGACCTTCAGGATCGCCTCGATGGGCGCCTGACTGGGCGACACACCCGCAGCGTTGACGAGCATCTTGATCTCGCCGTACCTCTGCCACCGGCAATGAGGGCCTTGATGGACGAGCGGCTCGAGAGGTCCATCTCGACGGGTGTGACATCGAAGCCCGCCTCGTTCATTGTCTTAGCGATGGCCTGCGCGTTTGCGAGCTTTTTGTCGCCGACGACGATCTTCAGCCCGCGCCCATGCGGCGGCCGATGGCCGTGCCGATCTGTCCGGCACCGGCCCATAACATGACGTTTTTCATCGTTTTCTTCCTTACAGCAGCGCCTTGACGTTCTGCGCCCAGGCATTGATCCTGCTTTCCGGCGTTTCCAGACGGTCGCCGCCGGTGACGCTCTGCAAGGACTTTGCGATGCGCTCGGTATTGCCGCACGACCAGAAATAGTAAACGATCAGGGGCTTTTTCATTTCGTTACCTCCTCGACCCAATGCGCAAGCGCGCTCTTTGCCTCTGCAACGTGGCTGCCGTGGATGGCGAGGCCCTTCGTGACCGCCGCGCCATGGGCAGCCTTGCGGATGTCGTTTTCGGTATCGGAAAGGCCGCTGCCCTCGTGCGTGCAGAAGGGGTGGATGGTCTTGCCCGTGAAGTCGTAGTGCTCGAGGAAGGTGTAGACCGCCATCGGCATCGTACTGCAATAGTTGGGGTAGCCGAGGTAAATTTCATCATAGGCGTCGAGGTCATCGGGCAGATCCAACACCGCGGGACGGGCGTTTTTCTGCCAGTCCTCACGCGCCTGCGCCACACAGGTCTTGTAGTCGTCTGAATAGGGCTCGGCCTGCTCAATTTTGTACAGCTCGCCGCCGGTCAGATCCGCGAGCATCTCAGCAACCTTTTCGGTGTTGCCGACGGAAATGCGGCGGTACGCGCCGCCGAAGTAGTTCTCTCCCGCGCGGGAGTAAAATGCGATCAATGCTGCCATTGTTTCGCTCCTTTCTTATCTCTTTGCGCCAAAAGCGGCGCACGGTTTTTGTTGATGCTACCATTGTAAACCGCCGCGCCGCGGGTATCAATTCCGGTTTTGCGGCTTTTCTATAAGAAAAACTGATATGAAAAAAGGCGGAGCCGTCGGTTACGCCTTCCTTGCATGGTCAGGTATCGAATTGTTCTTTCAGCAGCCGTGCGAATTCCGGCACGTAGGGGTTCACGTTCTCCTTTTTCCAGAACGCGCAGTATGTGCGAAGAATTGGCTCGCCGTTTCGCACGAGCGGCACACGGGCAAGCGGTTCGGCGGCCTGCCTTTCGCCGCCCTCCAGCGGAAGAAATCCCCTGCTGCCCGCGACCAGAAGGCGCGCCTCCTCCAGATTCTCGGCATACAGGAATTCACTTGGAAAGCCGAGTACAATGCGGCTGAATTCCTGCTCCGCCTCCCGCTCCGGCGGCGGGGCGATCAGAATGCAGGGAAAATTCTTGAGCTCTGCCGGCGCGACCGCCTCCATTTGCGCGATTGGGCTGTGGGCGGAGACTTCAATCAGGGCGGGCCGGGCTGCAAGGATCAGATTTTCGTAGGCGTCGGAAAACAAGCGGCGCTGATCGTTGAGCGTGATCTCGACCCGATCCTCGCTCAGCATATCACACAGCTCCCCATGGCTGCCGTACACGATGGAGACGCTGACGTCGGGATACCTCGCCGAAAAGGCCGCGAGCGCGCGGTGGAACTCTCCCCCTGCATAGGTGCGCAGGTAGCCGATCTTCAAATTCGCCGCCTCGCCCTTGGCGATCTTCGCCGCCTCGGCGCACATGCGGTCGCAGTCCGCTGTGAGCAGCAGGCTCTTACGGTAAAAGTATTCGCCCGCAGGCGTGAGCGAAAATGGGCGATTTTTGCGCACGAGCAGCGCAAAACCCAGCTCACGCTCCAAGGACTGCACCTGCTGGGAGATGGCTGACTGCGAGATGAAATTTTCCTCCGCCGCGGCGGAAAAGCTCCCGAGACGCACGACGGATTGAAAGTATTTGAGCTGCTTGAGCATGATGCACCTCCTGATGTCTAAATGACGATCCCCTCGCAGTGGTCAATCTCGTGCTGGATGATCTCCGCCGTCCAGCCGGTGAAGGTCTTGAGGCGTGTTTGGAATTTTTCGTTCTGCCACTGGACTTTGACGGTCTGGAAGCGCTTTGCCTTGCGCGTGCCGGTGAGGGACAGGCAGCCCTCCTCGGTGTCGTAGGGGCCGGACTTTTTGACGATGACGGGGTTGAACATGAGCATGTATTCGCCGTCATTTTCAAAAGCGATGATGCGCTTGTTGACGCCGATCATGTTCGCCGCCATGCCGACGCAGCCGTCCTTGTGGGCGATTAGCGTGTCGAGAAGGTCCTGCGCGGTGTTGAGATCGTCCGCCGTGGCTGCTTCGGCCTTTTGGGCGAGGAAGACTTCAGCTTTGCATATTTCACGAATCATGGCGTTCCTCCTGAATCTCATGCTGCGGAGCAAAAAAGCGGGCCTGCGCGTCGGCGAAGCGCGTGTTGAACGCCTCAGCCGCCTGAATGCTGAGCACATCGTCGGGGCGCATCATGTCGAAGGCGTGCATGTCAGAATGATAGACGTCCAGCTCTGCCGGAACGCCTGCGGCGCGCAGCCGCTCGAAATAGCGGACGGCCTCGGCGTAGAATGGCTCGCCGTCGCCGACGAACGAATAGGCGGGCGGCAGATGAGAAAAATCCGTCAGCCGCGCCGGAGCGGCGTAGGGCGAGAGCTGCGCGCGGTCCGTGCCGCGCAGATAAAGCCGCCACGCAAAATGGTTGCGGCGCGTATTCCACACTCTGCCGCGGTTGTCGCGCGAAGATTTCGTATCGCGGTCGTCGAGCATGGGGTAGAGCGGCATTTGAAACGCGACGTTACCTTCGTCCCGCGCGCGGATGCAGACGGCGGCGCACAGCCCGCCGCCTGCGCTCTCACCGCCGACCATGAGCTGATCGCTGCGGACGCCGAACGCCGCGGCGTGCGCTTTCAGGTAAAGGAGCGCGGCATAGCAGTCGTCGATCGCGGCAGGGTAGGGGGCTTTCAGCGCCAGCCGGTATCCCGGCGACAGCACGGCTGCGCCAAATTTCTTGACGAGGTCGACCGCGCGGGAGGCGTGTACCATTTCTTTCATCCCTGCGATGTATCCGCCGCCGTGCAGCCACAAAATGCCTGCGGCGTTTTTCGGCGCGGCGAGCGGCGAGAGCAGGAGCGCGGACATGCCGCCGTTTTCCGTCGGGATGCGGACAGCCTGAACGCGGATGCCGGGATCAGGCTTCATCGGGCGCATCGTCATCCTCCATTGCCGCGGCTTTTCCCTTGTAATGTGTGCCCCAGACGACTATGGAATCGAGAATGGGCTTTAGGCTGTAGCCGGTCTCGGTCAGCGTGTATTCGACGCGCGGCGGTACCTCGGCGTAGACCTTGCGGGTGAGCAGGCCCTTGGCCTCCATGTCGCGCAGCTGCGCGGTCAGCACCTTCTGCGTCACATGGCCGATGGACTTTTTAAGTTCACCGAAGCGCTTGGTGCCGTCCATCAGGTCGCGCAGGATGAGCACCTTCCATTTGTCGCCGATGAGCATGAGCGTCGTCTCGACGGGGCAGGCGGGTAATTCCATGGTATGACCTCCTTTGTGTTACAGATATTGACCGGTGATGCTGTCGGGGTTCAATTGAATTTCCTCCGGCGTGCCGGAGGCGACGATCCTGCCGCCGGCCTCACCGCCGCCGGGGCCCATGTCGATGAGAAAGTCCGCGTTGCGGATGACGTCGAGGTCGTGCTCGATGACCACGACCGTTGCACCGTTGTCCAAAAGCGCCTGGAAGACGCCGAGCAGCACGCGAACATCCAGCGGATGCAGGCCGATCGACGGTTCATCGAAGACGAAGACAGAGTCGGTCTGCGTGCGGCCAATCTCGCTGGCGAGCTTTAATCGCTGTGCCTCGCCGCCGGACAGGCTCGGCGTTTCCTCGCCGAGCGTCAGGTAGCCGAGGCCGAGCTGCTTCAAAATGCCGAGCTTCTGGCTGACGGTCTTCCGGTCCGCGCAGAATTCAACGGCGGAGTTGACGTCCATGTCCATGAGTTCAGGAAGCGAGGCGTTTTCGCCCGCCTTGTTCATGAGCTTCACGCCATAGGCGGCTCTTGCGTAGCGCGAGCCGCGGCAGTCGGGGCAGGGAATGTTGACGTCGGGCAGAAACTGCACGTCGAGACTTACAACGCCCGTGCCGTCGCAGCCGGGGCAGCGGAGAGAGCCGGTGTTGTAGGAAAAATCGCTCGCTTTATAGCCGTGTTCCTTCGCGTCGGGCGACTTGGCGTAGAGCTTGCGCAGCTCATCGTGCACGCCCGCGTAGGTCGCGACCGTGGAGCGGACGTTGATGCCGATGGGCGTCGCGTCGATGAGCTTGACGTGCGCGATGCCGTCGGCTTCGACCGAGCGAATGTGCGCGGGCAGGGGATTGCCGTTGATCTTCGCTTCCAGCGCGGGGATAAGGCTCTCGAGCACCATCGTCGTCTTGCCCGAACCGGACACGCCGGTGACGACCGTGAAGCGGCCCTTGGGGATGTCGACCTCAAGCGGCTTGACAGTGTGGATCTGAGAAGTAGACAGATGAACCGTGCCGTTTGCGAACAGTTCGTCCTTTTTGGCGCGCTCGCGCAGCTTTGTTTCAGCCTTGCCGGAGAGAAACGGCCCAATCTGCGAATTCGGGTTTTCTTCGATCATTGGGATGTTCCCCTCGGCGATGACATGGCCGCCCTTAGCGCCCGCTTCGGGGCCCATTTCGACGATCCAGTCGGCCTCCTTCAAAATCTGCGTGTCGTGGTCGACCAAGATGACGGAGTTGCCGTCGGCGACGAGATCGTGCATCACACCGGTCAGGCCCACGATATTCGACGGGTGCAGACCGATCGACGGCTCGTCGAGCACATAGAGGACGCCAGTCGTGCGGTTGCGCACGGCGCGGGCGAGCTGCATGCGCTGCCGCTCGCCGGTGGAGAGGGTAGAGGCCGAGCGGTCGAGCGTCAGGTAGCCGAGGCCCAAGTCGATGAGCCGCTTTGCCGTGCTCTCAAACGCCTCGCAGATGCTCTCGGCCATCGGGCGCATCTCCGTAGGAAGGCTCTCCGGTACGCCGCGCACCCAGTCGACAAGGTCCGAGAGCGTCATTGCGCAGGCCTCGTCGAGCGAAATGCCGCGCAGCTTCGGCGCGCGGGCGGCAGAAGAGAGACGCGTGCCGTGGCATTCGGGGCAGGTCTCTTCCTTGAGGAATTTTTCGACGCGCTTCATGCCCTTTTCGTCCTTAACCTTGGCGAGTGCGTTTTCGACGGTATAGACGGCGTTGAAGTAGGTGAAGTCCAGCTCGCCCGCCTGGTTGGAATTCTTGTTGTGGTAGAAGATGTGCTTCTTCTCCGCGGGGCCGTGGAAGACGATGTCCTTTTCGCTTTTGGTCAGGTCGCGGAACGGTACATCCGTGCGCACGCCCATCTGGCGGCAGATGTCGGTCATCAGCGACCACATCAGGCTGTTCCACGGCGCGACCGCGCCGCCGTCGATGGTCAGGGAATCGTCGGGCACGAGTGTGTCTAAGTCGACGGTGCGGACGATGCCTGTGCCGCTGCACTTTGGGCAGGCACCCTGTGAGTTGAACGCCAGCTCCTCGGCGGACGGCGCGTAGAAATGCGCGCCGCACTCGGGACAGACGAGCTCCTTGCCCGCCGCAACGAGCAGAGAAGGTGGGACGTAGTGCCCGTTCGGGCAGCGGTGGCTGGCTAAACGCGAGAACATCAGACGCAGGCTGTTCAAAAGCTCTGTGCCCGTGCCGAATGTGCTGCGGATGCCGGGCACGCCGGGGCGCTGGTGCAGCGCCAGCGCGGCGGGAACATACAGAACCTCATCCACGCTCGCCTTGGACGCCTGCGTCATGCGACGGCGCGTGTAGGTGGACAGCGCTTCAAGGTAGCGACGCGAGCCCTCGGCATACAGCACGCCGAGCGCCAGTGAGGATTTTCCTGAGCCGGACACGCCCGCGATGCCGACGATCTTACCGAGCGGAATGTCGACGTCGATATTTTTAAGATTGTGGACCTTTGCCCCACGAATGAGCATTTTGTCGATCATGGTATCACTCCATCAGCTGTGAAAAAAGTGTTGAAAATATACAATAGTATCCTTTTGATAACTACGCCACAATATTGTGCTTACTTTACGAAAGTTCTCTATGGCGCTATGATAAGGCCAACGAAAGAAAAATACAACCTTTCGAGTACAAAACATTTTGGAGATATTTATCATGAACAAGACTGCTGACCGTACCGAGATATAACTCTCGCATATAATAATAGGGCCATCGCAAAATGCGATGGCCCTGATCTCTCAATCCATATTGCACCACTATGTGCAACGCCCCAAATTCAGTTAAGCACATGTGATAGACACTTTGTCCTGCTGAATTGCCGATTAGAAGGCAGTTAGAAAGTGAGGAAACAATAGAAGTAATGATGACATTTAATGTATTTTCAGGAATGCACATAGTGACACCTTCTTTTTATCATATAAAAATATCATATACTGTCGCAAATTTCAATTAAACTAAACGACTTCTCCTCTTTATCTGACGGAATATGTTAGAAAAGTGTTAGAAAGCGTTATTTTGTGCTTTATAATTGCTGTCGAAAGGTTAGAAAAAGTCCTGAAATCTTACGATTTCAGGACTTTTTTGGTTGCGGAGGCAGGACTCGAACCTACGGCCTCCGGGTTATGAGAGCGCCGAGTGGCCGCTCAATCGATAGCAAGAGCCTCCTGGACAAAGCAGGAGGCTCTTACTATTGTGTGGAGTATTCAGGAGAGATCGCTCTGAAAAGCGTTTTATGCGCCGTAGCCGAGCATCACGCGCGGCAGCCAAAGCGCCACATCGGGGAAGAGCGTCAGAATCGCCAGCATCGGTAGCCAGACAAACAGGATCAGCGAATATGTGGACGGCAGCATCTTCGTCAGCGAAGACTTACCGACGCGGGCTCCCATGAAGAGGACTGACGCGCACGGCGGCGTGATGCAGCCAAGGCCGAGGTTCACGATCATGATCGCCGCAAAGTGAACGGGGTCAATACCGAAGTTGGCAAGCACCGGCGTCAGAATCGGTGCGCAGATGTACATGGCGCTGGAGTCATCCAGGAACATACCAAAGAGGATGAGCAGGATGTTCACGCACAGAAGGATCACGTAGCGGTTGCCGCCCATAGCGTTGAGCAGGGCCTCGACCGCACCGTTGAGGTTCTCGACCATGAAAATACGGCTGACCATGGAAACGCAGAACACCATGAAGCCGCACACGCCAGCCGTGCAGCAAGTCTTGACGAAGATCTGCACGCAGTCCTTGAAATTGATCTTCTTGTAGACAAAAAGGCCGACAAACGCCGCATAGAACACGGACACAGCCGCTGCCTCAGAGGGCGTGCAGATGCCGCCATAAATCGCGCCAAGTATGGCGCTATCTCTTCCGTCTCGCTGACGCATCACGGTGGCTGGAACACGCTCTCCGTCGCACCGGATGGCAAGCTCTACGCGCCCAGCGCATTCAAAAACCCCTATGGCATCATGACCACGGAAATGACCGAAGACATTATGTTCGAGCTCATCGAAGCCTATGCCCGCGCCGCCGAGATGGCGCAGTACGGCGGGCACGACATGGTCCAGATCCATGGCGCGCACGGTTGGCTGCTCAGCCAATTCATGTCCCCGCTCTATAACCACCGCACCGACAAATACGGCGGCAGCCTTGAAAACCGCGCCCGCTTCCCGTTGATGATCGTGGACGCCATCCGCAAGCGCTGCCCTAAGCTACCCATCGAATACCGTTTCTCCGCAAACGACTTCATGGAAGGCGGCTTCGGCCCCGAAGAGGGCATTGAATTTGCCAAGATGCTCGACGGCAAGGTTGATCTGATCCACATCACCTCGTCCTCGTTCTTCGATCCCTCCTGCGGCAAGCTCTTCCCCAGCATGTTTACCGAGCGCGGCGTCAATATCCCCCTTGCTGCCTCCATCAAGGCCGCTGTCAAGACGCCCGTCTGTACTGTTGGTCGTATCAGCGACCTCAAGCAGGCTGACGAGGCCATCGCCCGCGGCGAAGTTGATATGGTCGCCGCCGGTCGTGCATTCTTTGCCGACCCGAGCTGGGTCGACAAGGCCTACCATGGCCACGAAGATGAGATCGTCCCCTGCCTGCGCTGCGGCACCTGCGTCCCCTGTGCATACGGTCCTGCGCACTATACTCCTTTCCACGCGCACATCCGCAAATGCGCCGTCAACCCCGTGCTCGGCCGCGAGTGGCAGGTCAACATTATGCCTCCCGGCCCACGCAAGAAGGTTCTCGTCATCGGCGGCGGCCCCGGCGGCATGCAGGCTGCCCTCACCGCCGCAGAGCGCGGACACGATGTCACGCTATGCGAAAAATCCGATCATCTCGGCGGTCTGATCAACGTTGTCGTGGAAGCGCCGTTCAAGGATGAATACCGCCGCTATCTCAACCTCAAGATCCGCAAGGTCAAAGAGAGCAATATTGATCTTCGCATGAACACTTTCATGTCTCCCGAAGATGCAAAGGCTTTTGGTGCCGACGTCGTCATTCTTGCCATCGGCGCACATCCCATCAAGCCCCCCTTCCCCGGTGCCGATCTGCCGATGATCCACACCATCGACGAAGTCCGCTCCATCGAAGTCGGCAAAAATGTCATCATCATCGGCGGTGGCCCGCAGGGCGCCGAAGAGGGTCTCGTTCTCCAGCAGGAGGGCAAAAGCGTCACGGTCGTGGAAATGCGCGACCAGATCTGCCTTGGCGCGCCCTACCTGCACTACACCGCCGTCAACAAGGAGTATCTCAAAGAGGGCGCCCCCAAGGCGCTCGTCAACAGCAAGTGCATCAGCATCTCCTCCGAAGGCGTACTGATTGAGAATGTCCAGACTGGTGAACAGACCCTCTGCCCTGCGGATACCGTCCTGCTCGCTATCGGCATGCGCGCTGATCTCGACGAGGTCGAGGCCTATCGCGACTGCGCGCTTGAATTCCGTAAGATCGGCGACTGCAACAAACCCGCCACCATGACCGAAGCTGTCCGCCTCGGCTATGACGTCGCCTTTGGCCTTTAAAATCAGATCCTTTCTCTTCATTTTTGCTCCTACCTAAAAGGGGGCTTTGCAAAATAGCGCGCTGAAAAAGAAGAGCAGGTTTCCCCGAAAGGGGTTGCCTGCTCATCTTTTTGCTTTATGATTGAGGTGTGAAACAAAATCCAAAGCAAGATCAGTGTAGCGTAAATGAGAGAAATGGTCAACTGGTCTTTGCATTAAACAACGAAATTTTGTTGCCGGTGAACGCACCCGCCCGACTGACAAGCGCCCAGCTTGAGGAACTGGACTACAGGAAACTGTATCGCGCCTATTCTGCCAAAGGCAGAAAATCGAAGGTCGACCCACGAGTGCTGTTCAAGGTAATGGCGTACGGATACCAGTGCGGGATCTATTCCAGCAGAAAGCTGGAGGAGGCCTGCCGGTACCGTGTGGACTTCATGTGGCTTTTGGAAGAAGAGCCCATACCGGACCATACAACGCTGGCACGGTTTCGGACAGGGCGGTGTACAGAGGCAGTGGAGGATCTGTTTTACCAGTATGTGGCTCTTTTGGAACGGCAGGGAGAAACGGATCATGAAACGGTTTTCGTGGATGGACCGTCATGGGGGCGAGGAAGAAGCTCGCCTTGGACAAGTGCTACCAAATTTAGAACCTACTGGGCCGATGTAAACGCTGTGGGAGAAAAGAACGCAGCGTCTTCAAACAACTTAACATTCTCGATTGCATCCTTGTCCAAAAGCATATCCCTGAACAGGCCGGAAAACTTCTCAGCTCTCTTATGAAGTTCGATATCCTGCTTCGGTGTGCTCTGCCGCCATTCAAAAAGTGCCTCTGTCTGTTCAACATAACACGAAGGGTAGTCTTCTAAGTATTTACCTTCTGATTTTAAGTATAAACCTTTTAATCTACGAACTGCCATGTTACTTCTCCTTTTTCTCTCTAATGTTCAGCCCCAACGCGGACTGCACGCGCGCGGAGATCGTGACGTTGAATAATCTCATTTTCTAACTTTTTGCAGCGAAAAAACTGATAAATATGTGAAAACACCGCGCTTTTGCGCGGCGTTTTCTGTGTTGCATCTTTCATCAACACATTCTGGTCCGAGATGGGAGACTCGAACTCCCGACATCCTGCTCCCAAACTTATCGAGAATACTTTTTCCGCTCGTTTATAGCGGTTTTTAGCCATTTCCTATTTGTTTTACTTACTCTTTGACGCTCTTATCTCCGCTGTTTCCGAGTGTTCCGGAGCCGTATGTGGTAATCTATGTGGTCAAAAACGCTTCCCGCCCGGTTTCCGGTGAACTGTCACCGGGGCCGGACGGGAAGCGTTTTGCGTTTCAGACCGTCTGCATTGTAACTCTGAGCAGGCGGTTATGCAAGTTGTTTCTGCGATGGTGGCAGCTCAATGGTTGCGGCGCTATAGACAAAGAAATACCCGCACGCCTTTGCTCTCTGAAGATAAAATTCGCTGTTCAGAAATGCTATTTCGGGTTAAAATTAGTTTCCCTCCAATAGCTATTACATTCCCGCAATTTGAGGGGTATTTTAAGGGAAGCATAAGGACACGGGGGTGTACCGCCTAATGACGACGCCCGGTGAAAGATAAGGAAATGCGTCCAAGTTAGGACACGTTTCCTAACAATTATCTTCTGAGAATTGGACCTAAGACAGCTCGAACATCAGAATCATTAATATCATGAACGACTATGTTGATAAGGTTGTCGATGACCAGAACATTCTGATCGCCAGATGTTGCACAAAGTTTTTCAACAATCACACCCCACTGCTTTTTAGCTAACTTTCGTGGTGCAGCTGGTCCACAACCCTGATACTCATCAGATTGTAAAATTTGGATAATCTCGGCGTGAAATCGCTCTTGTATAGAACGCTTTAGGCTTTCTGACGGGTGCTCCAATTTTTCAACAAGCCAAACTTCGGGAGTAAATCCAAATCCGTGAATCATGTCTCGATGATGCTCATATAGTTCTCGAAACTTTGGCTTACTGTCTAAATCTTCAAAAGCATCTTCATCGACGATAGCATATACCTCTGATTGCGAAAACAACTGATGATTTGTTTGTATCGCCATTGCTGCTGTCTGCTCAAATCCCCCCACAGGTATGATACTGGTTAATGCAGTTTCATGTGTAGGAACGATAGATATATATATCGATTTAACAGATGCTTCAAAATTGTCCTGGCCATGTCATCTTCAACGAAGAACACATAGTCAAAAATATTTGATGACTCAAAATCAACACAACCGATTGCTTTAGCTGGATAGCATGGGGAAATTACTTCAATATTACCATTACCACAATCATTCAACATGATGATATGATTTTTGTCCATAGATTTGATGATGGCTGGCGAGTGTGTCGATACGAAAATAGTTATATTTTTTTCTTGCGCTTTTTCAATCAAGTGTTTGATTAGATTAACCTGTATGCGGGGGTGCAGTGCCATTTCAGCTTCGTCTAAGAGAACAAGAGAATTATCGTGGACATTCTTCAGCTGCTCGACTAATCGAAGCAGTGCAAGTTCCCCAGTACTAAATCTCTTTTCAGAGTAGTATTTCCCATTTGCTTCTTTGATTGTGTAATAATACGATGCCTGCCGCCCTCGACCATTTGCGTTACGCAAACGCATGAGTCTTGAATATTTCTGCGTTTCCAACAAGCTGTTTAGTGTACTTTTTATCTCCGCATCCGCAGCCACAAAATTGCCAGCTCTCAAATCATCCTGGCTAATGTCAATTCGTTTTGAATCGGCCCGTACAAAGATGACATCAGAATATCCAAAGGATTGCAATAGTGCACTACTACCAGTACGAGGGGTAGGTGCCCACTTCGCCGTTTTCTTGCGAAAGAGGACCCGCGTATTAGGTGTCTCATATAGGATAGATGCATTTTCGAATTGATCTACGGCATTCCAAGAACGAGATGACGAAAATCCACGAGCAAATGCCAAAGAATTACAAATTCGTTCCATGCAAATAAGCAATGTGGTTTTTCCTGCGCCGTTTGCTCCGGCCAACAAATACACACCGGGAGTTTCTGGAAACACAAACTCTAACCTGCGGATTCCCTTGGTGTTTTCTATCACAATTTTCTTCATTTAAATAACCACCATAGCACAGATTTCTTTATAATTCTATCAGGTTCGATTTTAATTTTCAAGGGTAGCAGGAGGTTATCTACAGTACATTAAAGAAAATCATCCGGTATTCGTGAAAAGCCAAAAACGCCAAGAGATTGCATGAAAAAATAGGGCGAACCGTTGAACACCAGGTGACTACAAAAAACCGCGAAGAACTGGCGCGTCATAACGGGAAAGAGCGAAGAGATACAACGGCGGTAGAGAATGCTGTTAAAACGATATAGAACAAACTGTCAGTGGTACTTTGCACCGACCTGTACGCGCAGCGAAGTGAGCAATAGACAAAGTCGGGAAGCGGAACATACTGCGTGCATCGAGTAAAGATGCGACCTCAACAAAGAAGTCATTTAGCCAAGAAGATATAAGGAACAGCTATCTAAAACCAAATTATCAAACGGAAAGCATCCTTGCAAAAAGAGCCGGGATGCTTTTTTCTGCAGATACACCGCAATAGACAAAGAATTAGCCTGGATACATAATTGGGGTTCGTACATGGTTTTGCATTGCTGTATAATTTAAAATCTCCAATCTAAAAATAATAATTCAGATCTGAAAACTGGATTTTCAATAGACAAATTGAGGCTGTTGTGTTAGAATTAACCTGTATTAGTATATACTCTGACACGAGGTGTTACGATGACGATTTGTTATAATAAGCTCTGGAAGCTCCTAATCGATAAAAACATAAAAAAGAAGGATCTGCGTCTGGCTACCGGTATGTCCACCACCGCCCTTGCCAAGCTGGGCAAGAACCAGCGTGTCAGTACGGAAATCTTAACGAAGATTTGCGAAGTTCTGGACTGTGATTTCTGCGATATCATCGAGCTCGTAAAGGAGAAAAATCATGATTGACTTTTCCAAAATCGAGCAATATCGGGAGAACAACCGCATTGAGGCTAAGAAAGCCCTTGGCGGTCTGCCCAAAAGCATTTGGGAAACCTACTCTGCCTTCGCCAATACCCACGGCGGCATTATCCTGTTGGGCGTGGAAGAATGGGCGGATAAATCCCTGCACACGGTAGATCTGCCCGACCCTGACAGACTCATTAAGGAGTTCTGGGATATCGTCAATAACCCCAATAAGACCAGCGTGAATGTCCTGTCCTCCAAGGATGTATTTGTCCAGGAGGTGGATGGCGACCACATTGTGGTCATCAATGTTCCCCGCGCGGAACGCTCCTATAAACCGGTGTATGTGGACGGCAATCCGCTCTGCACCTACCGCCGCAACGGTGAGGGCGACTACCGCTGCACCAAGGAAGAATATCAGGCTATGGTGCGCGACGCATCCGTGAAAACGCAAGACATGCTCATTCTGAACGAAATGGACTTGACGGTGTTCAACAGAGAAAGCATCCGCAGCTATCGCCAGAGAATGCGCCTCTCCCGCCCCGGCCATGTGTGGGAAGCCTTGGAGGATGAAGATTTCCTCCTGAAGCTGGGTG
>OHAY01001882.1_pt1 | contig 18073 bp, 16 predicted proteins | sample 1577191 | NCBI WGS metagenome assembly OHAY01 (sample SAMEA3541504, study PRJEB24748) | human gut metagenome | biome: human gut; feature: human-associated habitat; material: faeces | place: China | collected 2012 | reverse complement strand
AACGAGCTAAAGCGCGGCACACCGCCCCGAAAGAGCAGCAAGGGCAGGAAGCCCGGATACTCGGCAAGACGCGGAGAGGCGGTCTACAAGGCGAACAGAAAGCGTTCTCGGAAACCACACCGAATCTGTCACTGCACTCGCTTCATTCGCTGGATAATGGAACAGGTCAAAGAACACAAGTGGTCTTTGGATGCCTGCGCCTGATATGCTCGTCTGCACAGGCTGTTTTCAGCAGAGGAGATGGTCTGCACCCACACGCTTTACAATGAGGTCTGGGCAGGCAGCCTTGACTTGTCTGTGACAGAACTGCCCGAAGCCATGAAACGCAAGCAGCACAAGGACTCCAAGCCCCGTGAACACAAGAAGAACTTCGGCTCAGACATTTCTCAGAGACCTGAGATCGCAGCTCTGCGCATCGAGGAAGGTCATTGGGAAAGTGACACCGTGGTCGGCAAGAGGGCCGGTAACGAGACTGTTGTCCTCTCCCTGTTGGAGAAGAAAACGGAGAACTATATTGCCATCTGGATTCCCGGCAAGGATGCAGACTCCGTTCTGAACGCCATGCAGTCACTCAGGGAAGAATTCGGAGACAAGTTCTCACAGGTCTTCAAGACCATTACCGTGGACAACGGCTCGGAGTTCTCTGCGTTCAGTCAGGTCGAGAACTGGGGCTGTGCAGTCTACTTTGCGCATCCCTACACCTCGTGGGAACGTCCCCAAAACGAACGCCACAACGGGCTGTTTCGAACCTTCGTTCCGAAGGGCGTGTCCATTAAGGCTTTCTCTGCTGAGTATATCTTGGCTGCAGCTGATGAATTGAACGGACGGCCTCGCAAGAAGCTTGGCTACCGCACCCCGGAGGAACTGTTTGACGAGTTCCTCGACTCTGTTTACGCAGCCGAAGGCTGCGGCAGCATCGCCCAGGACGGAAGCCAGCGGCTTCCATCCTGACCGACGCTCTGATTCACTAAGTTCTACCGTGCAGGTGTCCAACTTGCACTTGCAATTTGCGCAGAATTTTTTTGAGAAAACGCGGAGGAACGGACATGAAAAACGAGTATTTGCAGGCACTGCTGGCGCAGGTGGAAAAACGAAATCCCGGTGAGCCGGAATTTCATCAGGCGGTGCGGGAGGTCTTCGCCTCTCTGGAGCCGGTCGTGCAGGCGCATCCGATCCACCTGACCTCTGGCGTTCTGGACTGTCTGGTCGAGCCGGACCGCGTGATCAAGTTCCGGTTCCCTGGACGGACGATCAGGGCCGGCTGCATGTCAACCGTGGCTTCCGCGTCCAGTTCAATAACGCCATCGGCCCCTACAAGGGCGGCCTGCGCTTTCACCCCTCGGTCTACGAGGGCATCATCAAATTCCTCGGCTTTGAACAGATCTTCAAAAACAGCCTGACCGGTCTTCCTATTGGCGGCGCAAAGGGCGGCAGCGACTTTGACCCCAAGGGCAAATCCGACGCGGAGGTCATGCGCTTCTGCCAGAGCTTCATGATCGAGCTGAACAAATACATCGGCCCGAACACCGACGTCCCCGCGGGCGACATCGGCGTCGGCGGCCGAGAGATCGGCTACCTCTTCGGTCAGTACAAGCGTCTGCACGACGAATTCAACGGCGCGCTGACCGGCAAGGGTCTGAGCTACGGCGGCAGTCTGGAGCGCACCGAGGCCACAGGCTATGGTCTGTGCTACTTCACGCAGAAGATGCTCGAAAGCGCCGGCAGGGGATTTGAAGGCAGCGTCGCCGTCGTCTCCGGCTCAGGCAACGTCGCACTCTACGCCTGCGAAAAGGCCCAGCAGCTTGGCGCAAAGGTCGTGGCCATGTCCGACTCCGCCGGGTACATGCACGATCCCGACGGCATCGACATTGCCCTCATGAAGCGCCTGAAGGAGGTCGAGCGCAAGCGCATCCGCGAATATGCCGCTCTGCGTCCGAACGCCGTCTACCGGGAAGGCTGCCGCGGCATCTGGCAGATCCCCTGCCAAATCGCCCTGCCCTGCGCCACGCAGAATGAGCTGGACGCCGCTTCCGCGCGTGCGCTGCTGCATAACGGCTGCATCGCCGTCGCCGAGGGCGCCAACATGCCCAGTACGCCCGAGGCCGTGGAGCTGTTCCAGGAGGCGGGCATCCTCTTCGGGCCCGCCAAGGCGGCCAACGCGGGCGGCGTCGCCGTCTCCGCGCTGGAGATGGCGCAAAACTCCATGCGCCTGTTCTGGACGAAGGAGGAGGTCGACGCCCACCTCAAGCGCATCATGGAGGACCTTTACCGCCGCATCTCGGCAGCCGCCGAGGAATACGGCCGCAAAGGCGACCTTGTCTCCGGTGCAAACATCGCAGGCTTCAAAAAAGTCGCCGACGCCATGCTCGCCCAGGGCGTGTTTTAATTAAGGATGAAAAGCCGGGAAACGTTGCGTGCAGCGTTTCCCGGCTTTTCTTACACATTTTTCAGCTTTCAAATGGGAGCACGGCGTTCTCCTCATCTGAATGGAACAGCGTCTCCATCAGCCGCAGGCAGCGCAGCGCCTCCTCTGGCGTCACGATCTGCTCTGCGATTTTATTAACCGTGTCAACAAAGTTTGCGTAGAGCGCGTTTCTGTCCACCACAACCTGCGGCAGCGGCAGCTCCTCTGTGGAGGAAGATGTGCGCGGCGCCATCGTTTTGGTCAGTCCCTCGCCCGCCTGAATCGGCTTGACCTCTCCCTCATACCAGTTGGTCGCGCGGACGATCTTTCCTTCGGCGTTGAAGCCCTTGATCACTGCCGTTCCCTCGCGCCCGGCGATGTACCAGTGCGGCGTGTCGATAAAGTTGCAGGTGCTCACCACGACCTGGGCAGTAAGACCGCTTTCAAAATTCAGCCACGCGCGGAAGCCGTCGTCGCATTCGTCGCTTGTGACATGGCTGCACCGGCAATACACGGAGCTGATCTTTCCGGGAATCATCATCAGGAGCCGGTCGAGAACGTGCACGCCCCAGTCGAGCATCATTCCGCCGCCGCAGGCCTTGATCTTGCGCCAGTCGCCCGGAATTCCTCTGGAGCCGACCAGCGTCGTCTCCACGTAAAAGGCCTCACCCAGAATGCCGTCGTCAAAAACCTTTTTGGCGACCAGATAATCATAGTCCCAGCGGCGGTTCTGGCGGGGATAGAACACCAGTCCCTTTTCCTTTGCGACTGTCATGACGTCCAGAAGATCCTGTGAGCTGAGCATGACAGGCTTTTCGCAGAGCACATGCTTTCCCGCGCGCAGCGCCCGGATGGCCTGCTCCTTGTGCAGGTGATTCGGCGTCGCGATTAGCACCGCGTCTACCGTCTCGTCGTTCAAAATCTCCTCGTAGCTCCCGTAGCAGTGCCAGCCCTTTTCGGCGACCCAGCGCATCCGCGCCTCGTCAATGTCGTAGATTCCCGCCAGCTCCAGCTTGTCCGCCAGCGGGCTGATCTCGATCTGGCACTCCGAGTATACATCATACGTTAAAAATTCCGGTTTTTTCTGATCCTCTCCGGAAATTGCAAGGGCATGTCCGCTGCCCATTCCGCCGCAGCCGAGGAGCGCGATTCTCAATGGTGTTTTCATGATTCACTCTCTCCTTTGTGAAAAGGATGGAACAGAGAAGCGCTGTCCCCTGTTCCATTCCGGTTCTCTTATTTGCTGATTGCCTTGAACGCTGCGGCCTGCGCAGTCATGCCGCGCTCGGAGGCCAGACGCTCGATGGAAGAAGCGCCGAAGAAGCCGTCGATTTCCGGCACATTCCGGATAATATACGCCGCATCTTCCGGATCGGCGATCGGGCCGCCATGGCAGATGACCATGATGTCGGGGTTCACCTCGCGGCCGGCCGCAATGATCTCGCGGATCAGCGGGATGCAGTCGTCCAGCGTCTTGGCGGTCTCAGCGCCGATAGAGCCCTTTGTCGTCAGACCCATGTGCGCGACAAGGCAGTCCGCGCCCGCTTCGGCCATTGCACGCGCCTGCTCTGCGTCGAAGACGTAGGGGCAGGTCACCATATCCAGCTCATGCGCCTTGCGGATCATATCGACCTCAAGGCCGTAGCCCATGCCGGTCTCCTCCAGATTCTGGCGGAACACGCCGTCGATCAGGCCGACGGTCGGGAAGTTCTGCACGCCGTTAAAGCCCTGCGCCTTCAGCTCCTTCAGGTAGATGTCCATCACGCGGAAGGGGTCCGTGCCGCACACACCGGCGAGCACCGGTGTCTTTTTAACGACCGGCAGAACCTCGTAGCCCATTTCCACCACGATCTTGTTCGCGTCGCCATAGGCAAGCAGGCCGGAAAGGGAGCCGCGGCCAGCCATACGGAAACGGCCGGAGTTATAGATGATCAGCATATCCACGCCCGCTTTTTCCGAGCACTTGGCCGTAATGCCGGTACCGGCGCCGACGCCGACGAGAATCTTCCCCTGCGCAATCTGCGCTCGGAAGTCCGCTAAAATTTCTTGACGGGATTTGAATAACATGTTTGCTCCTCCATTCAATTTGTGGTTTTGTTCTTCATCAGTTCGATCAGCTTCTGCGCCGCCGCCATGGCAAATGCCTCGTCATTGACCGCATTTTCCATTTCAATCAGCTCTACCCGGCTGCTGATCTTCTCCCGAAGCGTTTCAAACAGCGCCTCGTCCGCCTGCGCGTCATAGAAGGGCGCCCCCTCCACGTCTATTCCGGAAAGGCCCTTCCGGGGCAGAAGTAGCACGGTCTTCCCGCGCGCCAGGTTGAGTTTTTCGGCGATTTTACTGCCGATCTGACGCATTTCCTCCGCCGTCGTGCGCATCAGCGTCACGGTCGGGTTATGCCGGTAGAGCTTTCTGCCCTTAAATTTCTCCGGCACCGTCTCATATGGGCCAAAATTGACCATGTCCAGTGCACCCACGGATACAACCTGCGGGATTCCCATCGCGGCAGCCGCCTCCAGACGGTGCGGCCCGGCAGTCAGAACGCCGCCGACGACCTCGTCGCACCATTCCGTCGTCGTGATATCCAGCACGCCCTTGATAAATCCGCCGCGGATGAGGTCTTCCATCGTCCTTCCGCCGCTGCCCGTGGCGTGGAACACGAGCACCTCGTAGCCCTGCGCCTCCAGATATGCCTTGGCCGTTTTAATGCACGGCGTTGTGACACCGAACATCGTCGCCGCCAGCAGGGGCCTCCCGTCCGCGACAATCTCGGTTCGGTTCTTCACCATGCCGACAATCGCGTTTACGGCATTGTTGAACACTGTCATGGATATCTGGTTCAGTCCCTCCACGTCCACAATGGCCGGGAGCATCATAATATCGCTGGTGCCAACGTAAGCGGAAACGTCACCCGAAGCCATCGTGGAAACCATCACCTTCGGCACACCGAGCGGCAGTGCACGCATGGCCGGCGTTACCATAGAGGTCCCACCGGAGCCGCCGATAGAAATAATGCCATCCAGCTTACCCTGTGCATACAGCCGGGGAAGCAGCTTCTCCATCCCTTCCGCCAGAGCGGCAGTTGCCATTGCCCGGTCCTTGCGTGCGATGATCTCATCCATATCCACACCGGCTGCGGCCGCAATTTCCCGATTGGAAACATCCGGGGTAATCAAGGGCGTGAACACGCCGGTGTTAATGCACAGCGTCCGAACGCCCTGCGCCTCGATTTTCTCTTTGATATAGGACAATTCCTGTCCCTTTGTGTCAAATGTGCCCGCAATTGCAATCGTCTTCATAGAAGCCCTCCTGTTCTGCGATTCAAATCACAAACTGGTCCAAATACCGCTTGCTCAGCACGAGAGAATTCTCAACCTTTTCTCTGGAGCCTTCGAAGGCACGGTCCTCGACCTCAATGCAGGCATAGCCGTCATAGCCGATGTCAGTCAGCGCGGAGACATATCTGCCCCAATCCACATCGCCAAGGCCTGGCAGCTTCGGCTGCATATACTGCAAAGGATACGCCAGAATACCGGTCTGCTTCAGGCGCTCCGGATAGAGCTTGATATCCTTAAAATGCACGTGGAAGATCCGATCCTTGAACTCATAGATTGGAGAGATATAATCCATCATCTGCCACACGAAATGGCTGGGGTCATAGTTCAGGCCAAAATAGGGGCTGGGGATCCGGCGGAACATCTCCTGCCAGATTTCCGGCGTGCAGGCCAGATTCTGGCCGCCGGGCCACTGCTCTCTGCCAAACAGCATCGGGCAGTTTTCAATGCCGATGCGCACCTGATTTTCTTCTGCAAAGCGGATGATCTCCGGCCAGATCCGGTCGAACAGCTCAAAGTTCTCTTCCACGCTCTTCGTCTGATCCCGACCGATGAAGGTTGTCACCATGCCGACACCGAGTCTGCGGCTTGCTACGATCAGTTTTTTCAGGTGCTCGATGTTGGCCGCGCGCTTTTCCAGATCCGGGTCCATAGTGTTCGGATAAAACGCCAGGGACGAAATCTCCACGCCGCGCTTTTTGCAGTATTCCTGCACATAGTGCACCTTTGCCTCGTCCAGCACATCCACATCCAGATGGCTGACACCGGCATAGCGCCGTTCCGCTTTTCCGCTGGGCCAGCAGGCCAGCTCCACACAGGAAAATCCATGCGCTGAAGCGAAATCGATGACCTCTTCAAAGGAGTAGTCTTCGAGAATCGCCGTAATAAAACCCATCTTCATAAGCCATCCCTCGCCTTAGAATCTGATTTCCTGTCTGGCTTCGGCCGATCGGTAGATTGCCTCCAGAACCTTCGTCACGCGGAAGGCCTCCTCCGGCTTGACCAGCGGCTCGGAATCCGTCTCAATAGCACGCAGCCACTGATCTGCCTCCAGAACGCCGGGAGCCTCCGTCGCGCCCTCAAAATAGGCCACGCCGGCAGTCTCGGAAATATGCTCCTCAAGCAGCAGTCCGTTGGCGCCGCGGTTCATGATCAGCTCGTCCTTGGGATAGCTCATGCCGGAACGGATCTCCGCGCCCGCTAGCGTTCCGCAGAGCGTCGTGGATGCCTCTCTGGACTCCAGAATGTTCAGCGCCCAGGATGCCTCCAGCTCGATGGTCGCGCCATTTTTCATCGTGATAAAGCCAAACGCGGAGTCCTCGACCTCGTAGGTTTCGGGGTTCCACTTGCCGAAGATGTTGCCCTCGGTGGCTTCGGGCAGGTGCCCCAGCTTGTAGAAGACAGAGCCCTTGACGCTCTCAATGTCATAGTTCTGCATCATCCAGAGCGTCAGATCCAGCGCATGCGTGCCGATGTCGATCAGCGGGCCGCCGCCCTGCAGCGCCTTATTGGGAAACACGCCCCAGGTGGGAACCGCGCGTCTGCGGACAGCGTGTGCCTTTGCAAAATAGATTTCGCCCAGCTCACCGCGATCGCAGGCCGCCTTCAGGCAGCGGACCTCCGGACGGAAGCGGTTCTGATAGCCGATGGTAAACTTCTTGCCCGATTTTTTCCAGGCATCAAGCATTTTCTGCGCGTCCGCCGAGGTGCTGGCCATTGGCTTCTCGCAGAACACATGCTTGCCCGCCTCAAAGGCGCAGACGGTGATTTCGCAGTGGGAGACGTTGGGCGTCAGCACATAGACGACCTCAACCTCCGGGTTTGCGATAAGTTCGCGGTAATCCGTATAAACCTTCGCCGTGGAGCCGAATTCCGCAGCGGCTTTCTCGGCGCGCTCGGGGACAATATCGCAGAACGCAACGATCTCCATCCGGTCGGTAAAATTCTTCAGCGCCGGGAAATGCTTCCCGTTTGCAATGCCTCCACAGCCGACAATGCCGATCTTGATTTTTGCCATGTTGCTTCTCCTTTTCTAAGAGAGGGGCAGGCGTTCGCCTACCCCTCGTTGTCATTAGGCTTCGATTCCTCTATACTTCTTCAGGTTCTCGATGCTGATTCTTGCGCTCTCCAGCTCCGTCAGTTGGGAGCGGTCCTGCTCGATCATGATGCCGGGGCAGCCGACGCGGTTGCCTTCGTCGATGATCTTCTGGATGTCCATAATGCCGTTGCCGATCTCGGTGTAGGCGTCATAAGCGAGGAAGCAGATAGCGGTCAGGCAGGCAGAGCTGTTCGGCTCCTTCATGCCGGGGGTAACGAACACGACGGACGGGTCGTAAATGCCGTTGAACAGGTTGGCCGGGGCAGGATAGTTCTTCGGGAAGTCCTTCTGATGGATCATGCACAGTCTGCCGGGATAGCGGCTGATCATCTCGACATAGTCCGCGCCGCCGCGCATTGCCCAGTACGTATCCAGCTCAAAGTCGACCAGGTCGGGATCCGTGTATTCCATGATCCAGTCCATGATGTACTTGCCTTCGTACTTCTGGAATTCGCAGAAGTGGTTGTGGTAGTGGAAGCGCATGCCGAGGTCGTGGCACATCTTTGCCGTCTTGTTGTAAACATCGCAGCGGCGCTTCAGATGCTCAAGGCCGGAGAAATAGCCGCCGCGGTAGCCGACGTTCTCTGTGCCCAGCTCCGCATGGTAGCGTAGCATCGCGTCGCACATAAACTGGTCGTCGAGGATGATGTCGTCGAAGTGCGTGCCGAAGACCTTGATGCCGTAAGAGTCGAGCCATGCCTTCTCTTCCTTTGCACCCCGGTTGGGGTTGTGCAAGCCGTTGGTCAGCGGGGTCAGACCGTCTTCGGCATAGCCGGGGTAGATCTCGATCCAGTTGTAGCCCATTTTGGCAATTTCTTCAATTGTCTTATCGGGATCCTTTTCCATAGACTCTCGGACAGAGAACATGTTCAGCGCAATTTTCATTTTGTTTACCTCCTGTATATCGCCTTTGGCTTACAAAGATTTTTATGACTTCCGCCGCCCGTTATTTGCTGTTCCTGCGGCTTAAGTTCATCTTCATTATAGCTTTCGGCACCCTGTCGATTCCACCAATGAACCGCGGAATAAATGTTGTTTTCCTGATATTCTCGAAAAAATGGCGCCCTGCATAAGAGCAGAGCGCCGGATTCAGGATTTTTATCTCAGAAGATCGGCTGCATTGTCGCCGTCCGTTTTGTTCAGGTACTTCCGCTTGTATTCCCGCACGGTGTAGCCCGTCTTCTGTTTGAAAAGCTGGGAGAAATAGGAGAAGTTCGTATAGCCCAGGCGGTCGGCCACCTGGCTGACGGAAAGGTTGGTTTCCTTGAAAAGGTAGATCGCCGTTTTGATTTTTTCGTTTTGAATATAGTTGATCAGCGTCTCCCCTGTCGCCTTTTTGAACACGCGGGAAAGGTGGTCGGGATGGTATTTGAGCTGCTCGGCAATGGTTTCCCGACTGAGATCATAATAAATATTCTCGCTGATATAGCTCTTGATAGCCTCAACGAGCTGCTTTGTTTCCAGTCCGCCCTCGTTCAGCGCCTGCACTTTTTGCAGCAGGCGGTTGCACAGCTGATGCAGATCCTCTATCGTCATCAGGGGCGTAGAGGTCACGATCCTGACAGCCTCCTCCAACCCAAAATCCTGCATATCCAGCAGCTGGCTTTTCGCCGTCTGGCTGATGATCCCCCAGAAGCGAAACAAGATCGCATAGGCGGCGTCCTTCGTCAATATTTTGTTTTTCAGACGAATGAAAAACTCGTCCACATCCTCGCGCAGCGCCTGAAAGGCATTGCTTTCGGCCAGAATGGTCCATTTGAAAAACCGCGCCTGGCTGATGGACAGCTGCGTGCCCAGCGTGGTATCGTCGCTGTAAACGACCAGCGTCCGCCCGCCGATATAGCGCTCGGTGATCTCCTCCAGCTGCATGCCGCAGGTGCACAGCTGATCGATGCTGATGCAGCTGCGGTAAACGCAAATCAGGCACTGAATGCCGAACTCCCGCTCCAGGATCCGCACCAGCTCCTCGCTGCGGGCAAAGATCTCATCGATGTCTTTTTTCTCTCCATCCTGCGCATGCAGAACGGCAGTAACGCGGTACTCGTCATAAAATACCGTTGACAGCAGATACTCGTCGAACACGCTGACGTACATATTGCGCAGCGCGCCCATTTTCTCCCGCTTTGTCCACTTACTCAGTAGGCCCGCATCCGAAAGGCACTTCATGCGCAGCAGATAATAGCCACTCCATTCCAGCTCGACCCTGCGCTGGCGGGCAAATTCCATGATATTGTTCCGCGAGACCGGAATGAGGCCGTTGAACAGATCCTTCCAGAACAGCTCCTGATAGATATCCAGATAGCGCAGGAAGGTTCTGCCGCATTCCGCCATGGTTTTCTCATCGGCCTGTCGGGGAAGCTCCGCCGTGATCTTTTTCAGCCGCTTTTCGGCGGTCTGCTTCGTGGTCGGCAAAAACAGATAGGTCCAGTTCGAGCCAAATTTGATCCGCGGCTTTTTCAACTGCACCGTAGAGTCCTGATGAATCAGGTTCACAAGGAAAACGTCCGATTTTTCCTCCATCAGCTTGATCAGGCGGAGTCCCTGGCTGTTTTCCATTTCATAGTTGCAGAAAATGATATGCACCTTGTTTTCCATCGTCAGGCGGTAGGCCTCGGCAAAATCGGACGTGGCGCACAATTCTGATACGCCGCAGCCTGCCCAGTCAATCTGCAAGGCCTGAAGCTTTTCAATTTCCCCGGCGCTGTCAAACAGGAGAGCCTTCACCATCATACGCATTACGATCCTTTCTCCCGGAATGCAAGGAAAGCGAAGCCGCGCGCGGCGGCTCCGTTTTCCGGTCATCCCTGTGTGGATTCTCTTAAAATCAGGTCTACATTCAGCAGCTGTTCCTCTTTTTCCGTATGCCCGCGCAGCTTGTTCGCCAGCATTTCCATTGCGATAAAACCCAGCTGGTACCTCGGCTGTCGAACTGTCGTGATCGACGGCACCATGGATTCGGAAATGTCGATGTTATCAAACCCCGTTACGATCAGGTCCTGTGGCACGCGTAGGCCGGCCTGCGTCGCAGCGCGGATGATTGCCGCTGCAAAAATATCGGACACGGTATAAACTGCGTCCGGCCGCTCCGGCAGGCTCAAGAGCCGCGCCGCCGCCGTCAGCGCCATATTGAAATCGATGTCGGCGACCTGCACAATCCATTCCGGACGCACCTCGATCCCGGCATTTTTCAGCGAGGCCAGAAACGCCGCCTTTCTCTGGCGCGCATAGCGGTAGCGGAGCGGACTGCAAAGCATTGCGATCTTTTTCCGTCCGGAGGAAAGAATGTGCTCCATCACGCGCCGCGTGGCTTCAAAATCGTCAATGCTGACATGCGCAATTTCCGGGAGTCCGTCGTCGTATTCGCAGCACCGAACCAGCGGAATCTGTTGGCTGAGATACCTGGCGATATCCGTCGTCAACGCGTTCAGCTCGATCAGGCCAACGGCCTTCACGCCCCGGAGCATCGCCAGAAAAGCCTCGACATTCACCTCGTTGATCTGCTGGGCGTTGACCAGCACGTGGTAGCCCTCCGTCACGGCGGCGTCCTGCGCCCCGCTGATGATCCTGCTGTAAAAAGCATTGTTCAGTGTGGGCACATTCAGAACAATCAGGCGGTTCTGCGGAGGATACTGCCTGAGACGCCGCTCATATTTCAGCGCGGCTGCCGCATCCTCCACGCGCCTGTAGGTGGACGCATTGACGCTGCTGTCCCCCTTCAGGACGCGGGACACCGTCGCCGCCGAAACCTTCGCCAGTTTTGCCACGTCATAGATCGTCGCCCGGTTTTCCATACTTTTCATCAGGCTCACCTTTGTGCCATTATCAGGCAGTCGTCCTGTCGGTACTTACACACTCTTCCGGAGCTGATTGTTGAAATAGGAGGAGGCGGCGCTGTCGATCGTGACGGCAAGGAGGATCAGCAGTCCCTTGAGCAGGTACTGGAAATTCGTATCCATGCCGAGCAGATTGAACACGTTGGTCAGAAGGCCGATCAGCATGACGCCAAAGAACGTTCCGCCGACCTTCGCCTGGCCGCCGCTCATCGCGGTACCGCCGATGACCACCGCCGCAATCGCGTCCATTTCCATGCCGTCCCCGGCCGTCGGCTGTGCACTGCCGGCACGTCCGGTCAGAACCAGCGCCGCGACGGCACAGCACACGCCCATCAGTGCATACACGCCGCTCGTAACCCAGAAGGTATTGATGCCGGAAACACGCGCCGTCTCCGGGTTGCCACCCATGGCGACCGCCCAACGACCAAAAATTGTTTTGTTCAGAATGATAAAAACCACAAGCATCACAAACAGCATGATCAAAATCGCCACCGGGATCTCCTTGAACACATAGCCCTGCGCCATAAACTTGATCCCCGCGCGAATATTGATGATCGGCGTGTTTTTGCTGATCATGTAGCAGATACCCTTATAAAGCTGCCCCGTGGCAAGCGTCACAATGAACATCGGCATTTTAATCAGTTTGCCGATCAAGCCATTCATAAAGCCGCAGAAAGCGCCCATCAGAAGAATCAGAACGATAATCACGCCCAACGGCAGTCCCATTCTGACATCCATGATTCCGACGAAGATTCCGAGCATGCCCGTCATAAGGCCCACGGAAAGGTCGATGTTGCCGGATGAAAGAACGCAGGTAAAGCCGAAGGCAAGCACAAAGTAAGTCGTGTTCTGCCGAATCACATTACGCAGATTCTGGAAGGAGAAGAAGGTCGGTGAAATAACGGATGCCGCAATCAATGCCAGCAGAGCCAGCAGCATGGCCTTGTTGTCGATCAGAAATCTCATGGTACTGCTTCTTAAATCTTTCGTCTTTGTCGTTTTCATTTTATGATAACTCCTCTGCGTTCTGGAATCCAAAGGCAGCGTTGACAATCCGCTCCTGTTCAATTTCATTGCTTGTGAATTCCGCCGTGATCCTGCCCTCACAGAACGTGATCACACGGTCGGCCATACCCATCATCTCCGGCAGCTCCGAGGAAATCAGGATGACCGCCATTCCCTCGGCCGCCAGCTTGGCAATCAGGGAATAGATTTCATACTTTGCGCCGACATCAATGCCACGCGTCGGCTCGTCCAGAATCAAAACATTGGGCTTTGTCAGAAGCCATTTACCGAGAATCGCCTTCTGCTGATTGCCGCCGCTGAGAGAGCCGATGGGTTGCGCCGGAGTGGAGAGCTTCACATTCATCCGCTCGACCATTTTGTCCACTTCCCGCTCCTCGCGGGCCGTCTGGACAAATTTCAGCTTATTGCAGTAGGACGGCAGATTCGCCAGCGACATATTCTCTCTCACGGAGAGAATGGAGATGATTCCTGTCATCAGGCGATCCTCCGTCACCATGGAGACGCCCCGACGGATGGAATCCTTCGGATGGTGGATGCGAGCCTTTTTGTTGCCGATCAAAACCTCGCCGCTATCGTGGCGGTCCACGCCGTAGACCGCACGCATGACCTCGCTGCGTCCGGCGCCGACCAGGCCGTACAGGCCCAGAATCTCGCCCCGGCGGACAGAGAAGCTGATGTCCCTGTAGATGCCATGCTCGCTGAAATTCTTCACCTCAAACGCGATTTCTCCGAATTTCTGCCGTTTGGGCGGATACATATCTCCGATTTTACGTCCGGCAATCTGCGTGATCAGATCCTCGCGTGTGATTTCCCCGACTGGATGCTCTGAAATAAACATACCGTCGCGCAGAACCGTGATTGTCTGGCAGATCGTAAAGATTTCTTCAATTTTATGGGAAATAAAAACGATAGAAACACCCTTGGACTGTAGCTCGCGCATCACCGCAAACAACATCTGTACCTCGGACTCAGACAAAGAACTGGTAGGCTCGTCCATAATGATAACCTCCGAATCCTGAGAGACCGCCTTGGCAATGGCAAGCATCTGCTTTTGGGCAGAGGAATACTGTGCCACAAGCTTTTTGGGGTCAAGATTCAAATGCATTCGGTCAAAGAGCTCCTGTGTCGCCAGCAATCTTTTCTTCTTGTTGATAAATCCGCAGGTCGAAAAGCGCTTCTCCCGGTGCAGCCACACATTTTCCGCCGCGTCCATGGTCTCTACCATATTGACTTCCTGGGGAATCATGCAAATACCGGCGTGATTCGCCTGGTTTGGACTGGAAAAGGCGACTCTCTTTCCCTTATAGAGGATCTCGCCGGAGTCTGCCGGGTAATCGCCCAACAGGATTTTCATCAGAGTGGATTTTCCCGCACCGTTTTCCCCGATCAGGGCATGAGTCTCGCCCTTCTTTAACCGGAGGCAGCCGTCCCCCAGCGCTCTGACACCGGGAAAAGTCTTTACGATATGGGACATTTCAAGAATATATGTATCTTCCATAATTGTCCTCAGTCATATACGGATGATTTGGCGGCGCCATTCTGCACGCCGCCAAATTCGGTTCCCGCGTTTTGTTCAGTTATTGATAGTCAGCGGCGTTCCCCTTGTCCAGGATGATGTAATCGCTGATGCGCGCCTCGTAATCCGGGCCGCTGATCGTGCCGTTGTAAAGTTCCTCGCAGGTCTGCGCCAGATACGCGGCCAGACCGTCCTGCGGGGAATAGACCGTGTAGGTCATTTCGCCTGCTGCAATGGACTTCAGTGCATCGGCGCTGCCGTCTTTGCCGACCGTGACATAGTCGTCAAAGCTCTTGCCGGAAGCACGCAGTGCCTCGCAGACACCCACGGTCAGCGTGTCGGACTGCGTGACGAAGCAGTTAATCTCCGAATTGGACTGCATCCAGTCCTCCGCCATCGTGATGGCCTTGTCCGCCGCCCAGTCCGCCGTGCCTTCTACAACAATCTCATAGCGATCCTTGATCTCGGAATTTGCCATCGTCTCAGTAAAGCCCTTGTAGAGCTGCTGGCACAGCTCCATGCTGTTCGAGCCCCAGATGTAACCGATTTTCAGCGTCGCGTCGGGGTTCTCGTTCAGATATTTGATGCACGCCTGCGCCTGCGTTGCTGCCATGTCATAGAAATTGTAGCCGAAGCGCACATCGACCTCGCTGCTGATGCCCATGACGTAGTCGATCACGTAAATGCCCGCCGCTCTCGCCGCGTTGCAGACGTCTACAACCGCGTTGGAGTCCAGCGCACTGACGATGATAATGTCAACCTTGTTGGTCGTAAAGTTCTCGATATCCGTGAGCTGCTGGTCGATGCTGCCTGCGGCGTTTGCCAGGATGAGCTCAATGTTCTTTTCCTCGCAGAATCTTTCCAGATGCTGATAGATCACGCTCTGCGCTTCGTCCAGATCGTTCAGTGCAAAGCCGACCGTAAATTTCTTTTCTGCCGCGGATGCCGATTCTTGCGTGTTGCTGGGGGTGGAGTTGTCGCTGGTCTGTGGATTGCCTGTGCATGCCACAAGCGCCAAAATCATCACAAGCGCCAACAGAATGGAAATTGCCCTTTTCATACTTTCTTCCTCCATTTTTAGTAATACATATCTGTATAACCGATATGTATTAAATTGTTTTGTGCAACAACACTGTTTTTTCTTCTTCCGTGCGCTGGTGTTGCAGCACAGTTACTATGTATATATAACCAAAATCTCGAGGCAAAAACCGCCGCATTTCAGACACGTAATTGTTGTTTTTCTGATGTTTCAGTAATTTCAAGGCTGACGGTCAATCTGGCCGAAGACTTTCCCCCACATTGCCATTTCCCCGTTTTCCCTCGCCGATAGTGCATACTTTCCTTCTGTACAAGCGCAAAAATAAGCCGTGCGCTGCTACAGCAGTTCCGTTACTGCTTTGCTTTTCCATTTTCACAGAGCGAGACAGCAGATTTTTTCTTCCAATTTGTTGAAAAAGCATCTCCGTTTCTTTCATTATATCAGAAACAGAGATGCTTTTGTAGCTCTAATTCAGTTCAGAAGTTTTGAAAGCCGGAATTCCGCCTAATTTAAAAGCAGCAGACGGAACGCACCGTACATTCCTGCGTCATTGCCGAGTGTAGCCTGCCGGAATTGCACGCTTTTGCAGGCGTGGAATGCGTACTTCTCAAAGTGCCGTTTGACGCCTTCAAGCAAGAATTCGCCCTGGCGCGACACGCCGCCGCCAAAAATGACATATTGTGGATCACAAACACAGCAAATCGAGGCGATTGCCTCGCCCAGATAGTCAAAAATCAACTCCAGCGTCTCAACAGCAAAGGCATCCTGCTGCCGTGCAGCATCAAACACATCCTTGCATGTGATGGTGCTGGCACCCCGCAGGAGAGACTCTGTATCCATCTCCAGAAGGCGCTTCTTTGTCACCCGGACGATTCCGTTGGCGGATGCATATTGCTCCAGGCAGCCACATTTTCCGCAGGAGCACGGGGCTTTCTCCGGATCGGGCACTGTAATATGTCCAATTTCTCCGCCCGCGCCGTGTGCGCCACTGACAACTTTCCCGTTGATTACCACACCGCCGCCAACGCCGGTTCCGAGCGTGATGAACACCGCCGAACGGCAGCCCTCACCGCCGCCCTTCCACGCCTCACCCAGCGCGGCTACATTTGCGTCGTTTCCCGCCCGCACGCGCAGGCCCGTCATACGGCCCAGCGTCTCGTGCAGGTTGAAAACGCCCCAGTTCAGATTGACGCAGCGGTTGATGCGCCCGTTTTCATCAACAGGGCCCGGAACGCCGATGCCGATTCCCAGAATTTCCGACGTTTCAAGGTTTTTCTTCCGGATCCATGCAGAAATTTCTGCCGCAATTTCCGGCAGAATTGCTTCTCCATTGTCTTGTACGTGCGTAGGTATCTCTCTTTTTTCGATCAGAGTTCCCGTGTCGTCCAGTAAGCCCATTTTAATTGTAGTCCCGCCGACATCTATTCCAAATCCGTATTTCATAGCGCTTCTCCTCTTTTACAAAAGATGCATCTATTATAGCGGCACCGGAAACGCGGAAATGTTGTTTCTCTGACATCTTTTTATGGAAAACACGGCACATGGCTTTCTATTGCGATTTGTTTCACAGGAACGCCCGATCGCTTTCCCCCGGTCAATGCAAAAGCCGGAAAACGTTGTGTGCAGCGTTTCCCGGCTCATCTATTTCATATTGCGCAGCTCGGCGCGGAAGCAGATTTTTCCGTCCTCCAACGAGGCGCGGATACCGCCCTTATGCCCCTCGGCGATGCTTCTGGCGATGGAAAGGCCGATGCCGAAGCCGCCTGTACCGCTGCGCGCCGGATCGGCGCGGTAAAAGCGGTCGAAGAGCTTGTCCAACTCCTCCGGTGCCAACGGCGTCCGGCTGACGTTCACGGAGGACAGCAACACGCCTTTTTTCGTTTTTTCCAGAGAAAAGGCGATTCCCGTACCCTCGGCGGCGTATTTCACCACATTGTCCAACAGAATCGACACCAGCTGCCGAATCGCATATTCGTCGCCGGAAAACGCCAGCTCCGGCGCAATTTCCAGCCGGAGCGCATGCCCGTTCGATTCGGCAAAGTCCCGGAAGGACTCCGCCGTTTCCCGGACGGCGTCGCTGACGGCGAAGGGTGCAAAGTGCAGGGGCGTCTTTTCCTCATCCATCCGCGACAGCGTCACGAGGGAGTTGACCAGCTCCGTCAGCTTTTCCGTCTGCGTCTGCGCCTTGTCGATCCATTTCTGCTTACCCGTCTCCATTTCCAAGACCTTCAGGCTGTGGCGATGACGGTGATGGGTGTTTTCAGCTCGTGGCTGGCGTCGGTGATAAACTGCTTCTGGCGTTCCGATGCCTGCACAACCGGGTCGATCGCGCGGCGCGAGCAAAGCACCACAATGACATACACCAACGCGACGCAGCCGGCCATGGCGGCCAGCGACACCAGCGCAATCTCCCGCACGGAGCGCATTTCCTGATAATCGTCCAGGAAAATTGCCATCCAGCGGTCCTCGCCGTTGTACACAACGCGGTACTTGTAGCCCCGCGCGTAGCCGTAGCCCTCGCCGTGCTCCAGCGCAAGCGACAGGTATTCTCCGACGTCATCCTCCGTCACGGCGGCGATCTTGTCCAGATCCGCCTTGATGAGATCTCCGTCTCCGTCATAGCGCAGGACGAAATAGCGCGTGGAGAAGGGCGTTTCCTTCGTGAGCTGTCCGTCCGGGCGTCCCTCCGGCGGCTGGCCGTGCGGCATGGGCGGCATGGTGCCCCGGTTGTCGGAAATGACGTTGAGCACGTTGGTCAGCCCGGAATCCACCGAAATATAATTTGCGATGTTGACGCTCAGGCACAGCACCAGCAGCACCGC
>OHAY01001865.1_pt1 | contig 18207 bp, 19 predicted proteins | sample 1577191 | NCBI WGS metagenome assembly OHAY01 (sample SAMEA3541504, study PRJEB24748) | human gut metagenome | biome: human gut; feature: human-associated habitat; material: faeces | place: China | collected 2012 | reverse complement strand
TCGAGGAAAACCTTGGCGAGGGGTATGTCCGCCTCCGCGTTTCGGAGGCCGAGCGCCGTCAGGCCAAGCATGACATTCAGCATGTAGAGGACATTGTCATCGAGATGCTGCGTAATGCTCGCGATGCCGGAGCCGATAAGGTCTATCTTGCCACGACCAAGGAGGAGGGTGTTCGCACCCTCCTTTTCCTGGATAACGGTTCGGGTGTACCGCAGGATATGCAGGAGCGTATCTTCGATGCCCGTGTCACCTCCAAGCTCGAGAGCATGAAAATGGACCGTTGGGGTGTCCACGGTCGTGGTATGGCGCTGTTCTCTATCAAGCAGAACACTGATGAGGCACGCGTTGTTACCTCGGGCGTCGATTTAGGTTCCGCGTTTAAGGTGTGCGTTGCCACCGATCGCTTGGGTGAGCGCGCTGACCAGTCGAGCTGGCCTCAGGCGGTTAAAGACGAAGACGGTCGCTATGTATGCGCTCGTGGACCCCATAACATCATTCGCGCAGCGTGCGAGTTTGCCCTTGAGGAGCTGCGTGGCTGCGATGTGTATCTGGGCTCTCCGTCCGAGATCGCTGCAACCCTGTACGCTCAGGCTTCGAGCCGTCTCGATACGTCGCGCCTGCTCTTTATCGACGACGAGTGCGAGCTTCCAGTTATCGATCGCTTGGGCCTTGCCTCGGATGCCGAGGACTTTATCCGGATCTGCTCCGGTCTGGGCCTTGAGATGTCCGAGCGCACTGCCCACCGTATTCTGTCGGGACAGATTAAGCCCGTTCGCGGCGTGACCGCGCGCCTGCTGCGCGAGCGTGATTCCACCTCGCATGCGCCGGCTCCCGTCGATCTTGCCAAGGACCGTCGAGGTCTTCGCATCGCCAAGGATGATATGGCGCAGTTTTCGCGTGCGGTCGAGCGTGACTTTAACGACCTCGCTGCCCGGTATTACCTCAATCTGTGCGGTGACCCTAAGATTCGCGTTTCGCGTGATCGCATCACGGTGACGTTCGATCTTGCCAAAGAGGAATAAAATCTTTACCGAGTCCGCTCGGTACGATACAGTTATTGCAGTTAAAACGTACTTTTAAACGCAGGAGTTTCTTCATGGATTGCCTGAAGGTATCAAGCAAATCATCGCCCGCGTCCGTTGCCGGCGCCATTGCCGGCATGGTCAAAGATGGCGTCCCCGTCAACATTCAATGCGTCGGTGCCGGTGCCGTCAACCAGGCCATCAAGGCCGTTGCCATTGCGCGCGGCTTTCTGATTCCGACCGGCTTTGATGTCTCCTGCGCGCCGGTGTTCTCCGACATCCTCATTAACGGGGAGTCGCGCACGGCAATTCGTCTCTCTATCTACGTTCACCAGATTAATCGGGCTGCTATGGATAGCGTCGTCATGGACGACGTTAAGCCTGTTGCGTAAGCGAGCCATCTGCACGCTTGTAGCACCTATGCGCCCCGTCGATACCATCGTTAGGATGTAAGCTCATGGACCAGCGTTCCGTACGCGATATTCTTGCCGGTAAAACCTACTTTATCCGCACATTCGGCTGCCAGATGAACCAGCACGACTCCGAGCGCGTGAGTGGCTTGCTCGATTCGTATGGCTGTCTTATGGCGCTCGATCCGGAGCATGCCGATATTGTCGTGTTCATGACGTGCTGTGTGCGCGAGGCTGCCGATACGCGCCTGTATGGTCAGTGCAATTCCTGCAAGAGCCTTCCTCTTTCGCCTTCGGGTAAGCGCGTGGTCGCCGTGGGCGGCTGCATCGCCCAGCGCGATGGCGAGGGCTTGCTCACCAACGTCGATAACGTCAACGTCATTTTTGGTACCCATTCCATTGCGCACGTTGCCGAGCTTATCGCCGAGGCGTTTTTGGATGGCAAGCGCCATATCCGCACGAATGAGCATGAGGATACCGACGCCATGAGTATGCCGTGGCATCGCGAGACGCAATATCACGCTTGGGTGCCCATCATGACGGGCTGCAACAACTTCTGTACGTACTGCATCGTGCCCTACGTCCGTGGTCGTGAGAAGAGCCGTCCCTTCGAGGAGATTGTCGATGAGGTGACCGGGCTCGTGCGACAGGGCGTGCGCGAGATTACGCTGTTGGGCCAAAACGTTAACTCCTACGGTCGCGATCTCTTTGGTAAGCCGCGTTTTGCCGATCTGCTGCGCGCCGTGGGCGATACGGGCGTCGAGCGTATCTTCTTTACCTCTTCTCATCCTAAGGATCTGCTGCCCGAGACCATTGATGCTATGGCCGAGACGCCTGCCGTTATGCCGCAGCTTCACCTGGCCGTTCAGTCGGGCTCCACACGCATTCTTAAAGAGATGAATCGTCGTTATACGCGCGAGGATTATCTGGGCCTTGTCGATCGTATTCGTAACCGTATGCCCGATATTGCGCTTTCGACCGATATCATCGTGGGTTTCCCGGGCGAGACCGAGGAAGACTTTGAGCAGACGCTGTCGCTTGCCGAGACGGTGCGCTATGCTCAGGCCTACACGTTTATTTACTCCAAGCGCGCCGGTACCCCGGCAGCTGAGATTTATGATCCCACCCCGCATGAGGTTATCCTTGAGCGCTTTAACCGTCTGGTCAAGGTTATCGAGACGACGGCACACGAGTATAACCAGGGCGAACTTCACACCGTGGTGCCTGCACTTATTGAGGGTACGAGCAAGAAGAACGACGCTGTCCTTCTGGGCAAGAGCCCTAAGAACCAGACGGTGCATGCGCCGATTCCTGCTGGCTATAGCATCGATCAGCTTATCGGCAAGATCGTCGATGTTGATATTGATGTCGCCAAGACGTGGTATCTGTCTGGCTCCGTCGTGGGCGAGCCTCGCTAATGGTTTCTCCCGGTGCAAGCCTTTCTGCTGTAGCGATTGTCGGTCCGACGGCGGTCGGCAAAAGCGATGTTGCCGACCGCCTGGCCGCTCGTCTTTCGTCCGAAGTGTTGTCGTGTGACGCGATGCAAATCTATCGCGGCATGGACATCGGTACGGCCAAAATGATGCCTGAGGAGTGCTCGGCACCTCTGCGCCTTATCGATATCGTGGATCCCGGCGTCGCGTATTCCGCTGCGCTCTATCAGTCTGATGCCCGGGCGCATATCCAGCGTTTGCTTGGCGAGCAACGGCTTCCGGTCTTTTGCGGCGGTACGGGCTTGTATCTCAAGGCTGCACTCGATGAAATGGATTTTCCTTCGGGAGAACTTGAGGACAAGCGTCGCGCGGGCTATCAGGAACTTGCTGAGCGCATTGGCGAGGAAGCATTGCATGCCCTGCTTGCCGAGCGCGACCCGGAATCGGCTGCCGTGATTCATCCCCATAACGTGCGTCGTGTGATTCGTGCGCTCGAGATGCACGATGACGGCGTGTCATATGCCCAGCAGAAGTCGAAATTCAGTGTTCCGCGCGAGCGTTATCATGCCTTGTGGTTTGGTCTGACGCGTAGCCGTGAAGTGCTCTATGAGCGCATTAACCTGCGTGTCGACCTTATGTTTGAGCAGGGGCTGGTTGATGAGGTCCGTGGCCTTATGGATCAGGGCTTGGGTGATGCACTGACGTCGATGCAGGCAATCGGTTACAAAGAGATTATTGATGCCTTGCGAGGCGCTATTACCATGGATGAGGCCCGTGAGCTTATCAAGATGCGTTCACGTCGCTATGCCAAGCGCCAGCTTTCCTGGTTTAAACGTGACGATCGCATCGTGTGGTTCGATATGGATGAGTTTACGATCGATGAGGTCGTTAATGATATTTACCATCGCATCGAGGCTGCCTAATGGCTCGTTTTCCTTTGGTCCCCACGGCGCCTGAACCTGAGCGCGTCATCTTGGTTGGTGTTGAGTGGCGCGATAACGTCTGGCCGCTCGACCGTTCGCTCGACGAGCTCGAGCGCTTGGCTCACACTGCTGGAGCCCAATGCGTGGCACGCTTGTCGCAGCGCCTGGTCAAGCCTTATCCCAAATCGTTTATCGGCTCTGGCAAGGTCGAGGAGCTGTGCGGTTTGGTGCATCGCATGGATGCGGATGTTGTTATCTTCGACGACGACCTGACTCCTTCGCAGCAGTCTTATCTTGAGAAAGCCGTGGGCGAACCGGTCAAGATTATTGACCGTACCGCATTGATTTTGGATATCTTTGGCCTGCATGCCCAGACGCGTGAGGGCCGCTTACAGGTGCAGCTGGCACAGCTGCAGTACCTGCTGCCTCGTCTGCGAGGTATGTGGAGCCATCTTGCTAAGGAACAGACGCGTGGCGGTATTGGCTCGCGTTTTGGTCAGGGCGAAAGCCAGCTCGAGGTCGACCGTCGCCTGATTCGCAATAAGATCGCTGCGCTTCGACGCGAACTAAAGCAGGTTGAGCAACGTCGCGATGTGCAATCGAAAAGCCGTATTGAATCGCCGGCGTTTCGCGTGGCGCTGGCTGGTTACACCAATGCCGGTAAGTCGACGCTGCTAAATCGTTTGACGGGATCCACGGTACTTTCGCAGGATAAGCTGTTTGCCACGCTCGATCCAACAACGCGCTCGTACCGTTTGCCCGGTGGTCGTGGCATGACGATCACCGATACCGTCGGCTTTATTCAAAAGCTGCCCCATGGCCTGGTCGACGCGTTTAAATCTACGCTTTCCGAGGTGCTCGGCGCCGATTTGATTCTTAAAGTTGTAGATGCTTCCGATGAGGATTACGAGCGTCAGCTCGAAGCGGTTGATCGTGTCCTTGACGAGATTGGTGCCGGTGAGCGCCTGACGCTTACCGTGTTCAATAAAATTGATCTGCTCGATAGCGTAGATCGCTTGAGCTTCCGCCGGCGCTATCCCGAGGCGGTGCTGTTCTCGGCTCAGACGGGTGAGGGTCTTGATGACTTAGTCGATCGTATCGCTCGTGAAGCGGCTGCTACGGACGTGTTACTCTCGGCCGATATTCCATATCGAGAGGGCGCGTTAATCACGCTCGTGCACGAACAGGGAACCCTTCTGCACGAGGAATATCTTGAGGACGGCGTTCGTATTGTGGCAAAGCTGCCGGCCCGTATCGCACCGCGTCTCGAGCGTTACCGAACAGAGTAAATCAGCTCCAGTACACCCAAGATAATCGGTTGATGAAGCAGGTAGAACGGCAGTGCATGGCGTCCGAGGCTTGCGAGCGCCGGGATGGGATTCTCATAGGCCCATGCCGGTGCCTCACAGTTTGTTTTTTGTGCCGTGCGGGCGGCAAAGTAGCCTGCGAGGTACATAAAAAAGAATGGTACGAGTGGATAGTAATCGCCAGAGACAAAGTCTGGACCTGGGAACCCCAGCCAAGCTAGATAGGGGATAGGGTAGACCGCTTTAGGAATGCTCCAGGTACAGGCAAAGAGTATGAGGCAAATGGTTATACCCCATGCTGCCGACACCCTATCGAGAACCGGACGCGCGAGTGCGACAATGGCGGTGCACGCCGCCATGCAGAAAATGATGCCGAAGTTTACCGAGTCATCGACCGAGACGAGCGTCGTTGCAATCCATACGACCAAAGCGGCAGCGGCATATTTGGTGGCACGCTTAATGTTGTTGCGCGAGAGGGTGCACATCCAGCCGGCAATAAACAAAAACACCCAACTGATGCTGGCACGCCAGACGTCCTGGAAGATGGTCTGGGTAAACCAGGGCATCTTAAAACCATATAGGTAGGCAAGGTCGTAGCAGGTATGAAATCCCGCCATCGACAGCATGGTAAACCCGCGAATGGTATCAAAGACCGTGATGCGTTTTTGCATTACGAAAACCGGCGCATCAAGCCGACAACCTTGCCAAGGATTGTGGGATTTGTCGCGTAGATAGGCTCCATAGTGTCGTTTTCGGGCTGCAGGCGAACGCGTCCCTGCTCCTTATAGAACGTTTTGACTGTTGCGGAACCATCGATCATGGCTACGACAATCTCGCCATTCATGGCACTCTTCTGCTCGCGAACGATGATGTAATCGCCGTTATAGATGCCGACGTTAATCATCGAATTGCCGTGGACCTCGAGGATAAATGACCCCTGGTCCGTTGCAATCTCGGTTGGGATGGTAAAGGTGTCCTCGATATTCTGCTCGGCAAGGATGGGAATCCCTGCAGCGACACGACCTACGAGAGGAAGCGATACGGTTCCGCGGGGCGCCGTGGGCTCATCGGACTTTGAGATGGAGACGGAAGATCCGTCCTCGTCAAAGAGCTCGAGAGCGCGAGGCTTGGTGGCATCACGCTTGAGCAGGCCGCGTGCTTCCAGCGCGGAGAGATGCGCATGTACGGTGCTAGGGGAGGAAAGACCCACGGCCGAAGCCATCTCGCGCACACTGGGCGGATAGCCCTTCTCCTGCTGATATTCCTTGATGAAGTCGTAAATTTGCTGCTGACGCTTGGTAATTTTGCGAGCCATCAGGGATTCCTCTCTACCCATACCAAACAAATGTTCTATTTTTGCTTGACAGGAACAACTGTTCGAAGATAATAATAACCGAACACTCGTTCCCGCGCTAGACTTTTTTGTCCCCGCGGCTTGATAAAACAGTTCTCGTCAAAACAAACGAGAGGAGAACAGAATGAACGCAGCGGATATGGTCCAGGGAAACCTTGCTCTTAAGCTCGAGGCGCCCGCCTCGCCTGCCTTCACGGTCGTGAAGGGTGGACGCTCCCATTTTCAGGCCGTGGCCACTAAACCCGTTCGCACCCAGCGTGCGGCCGCTGCTTCGGCTCCTGTTGCCCTGAAGGCCTCGACGATTGTTGCTGTTGCTGTAGCATTCACCCTGTTCTTTGTGCTCGCCACGTCAGTCTTTTCTGCTCGTCACGTAGCATATGCCGATTTCGTAGCCAACGTTACCTACGAGACGGTTCGTGTGCAGTCCGGCGATTCTCTGTGGTCGCTTGCCCAGGAGCATCCCATCGATGGCCTTTCCACGCAGGAGACTTCCGACATGATTCGTAGCGTCAATCACCTCGATCGCGGCTCTCTTGATGCTGGTGCAGTTCTGAAAGTTCCGGCTCGTTCGTAAGATTTCGGCTCAGCCGCATGTTACCCTTGTTATCGTTTAGGAGGAGGTACCATGCGCTGTCCCAAATGCGGCAAGGCACATACCCGCGTTGTCGATTCCCGTATGCAGGAGTCGAACAACACTATCAAGCGCCGTCGTGAATGTTGTTCGTGCAATTATCGTTTTACGACGTTCGAGCGCTGCGAAGATCCCATCGAGGTCATCAAATCCGACGGTTCAAAGCAGCGGTTCGATCGCAACAAGCTGCTGGTCGGCCTGATGCGCGCCACGATCAAGCGTGATATCGACACGAAAAAGCTCAACGAGATCATCGATGATATCGAGGTGGAGCTGCGTTCCCGTACGCTGACGGCTGTAACGTCCCACGAACTGGGCGATATGGTGCTTAAGCGCTTGGCCAAGATCGACAAGGTTGCCTACATTCGATTTGCCTCGGTCTATCGCGATTTCAAAGACGTCGACGAGTTTTTGCAAGAGCTCGACAAGCTAAGGTGATTTCATGTCCAACATTACCGTTAACATTAAGCGTCTCGATCCCACGGTTGAGCTTCCCAAATACGCACATCCCACGGATGCCGGCCTTGACCTCCGTGCCAACGAAGACTGCAGCCTCAAGCCCTTTGAGCGCCGCTTGGTCTCCACTGGCTTGGCCATTGCGCTGCCCGATGGCTACGCCGGCTTTGTCCAGCCCCGCAGCGGCCTAGCCATTAAGCAGGGCCTGTCTATAGTCAACACGCCCGGTCTCATCGATGCTCACTATCGAGGCGAGCTTAAGGTCATCCTCATCAACCTGGATCCCACCAACAATATCCAGATCAACAAAGGCGACCGCATCGCTCAGCTCGTCATCCAAGAAGTCCCTACGGTCAACCTCGTAGAAGTAGACGAACTAGACAAAACCGACCGAGGCAACGGAGGCTTCGGCTCCAGCGGCGTAGCTTAATCATTTTCAACATGTAGGGTTGGCCTCTCACCCGGGGCCCACACATATCATCCCGTGCTCAAACATTCTCGCTACGCTGCGAAACTGCGCGCGGGACGATATGTGTGGGCCCCGGGTGAGAGGCCACATACTTGAATATGTGTTTCGACTTGCGCGGTAGGCCTCATCAATATAATTACGACTTGCTTGTTGTTCTGACTCTCCATTAGCTGGATTACATCCTTGCAAATCCTAATTAGGAATGTGTTTTAGACTTAAGTTAGCATGCGGCAAAGGGACGCCTCCTTTGTCGCATCGGCTAACTATATTTTCCGGTCTTGCCTTTGATGGTTCTACTGGAGGGGGATCTAGTGTAGCCGCTAGTACGTAATCCCAGCTTGCCTGTGGGGGCCTATATATCGTCCCGCGCGCAGTTTCGCAGCGAAGCGAGAATGTTTGAGCACGGGATGATATATAGGCCCCCACAGGCAAGCGGACAGTCCGAAGCTAGCGGATATGCGCGGGTTTTTCGCCCCAGTAGAAGCGGCAGAAGGCTCGTTTACGTTTTTGGGGTTTGCCTGCAAGCTCCATGGTTGCGATGGCAATATCCTCGGCTGCGTGTGGACGGCGCAGCACTTCGCCATTGATAAGCAGTGCCTTGAGCGACTCCGGATGATCGTGGAGGTGGCGCAGTGTCACGATGAGTTCACGTGCAGTGGTGACATGCATGCTGGCGCCCATGCCGGTGAGCATGGTGGTGTTGGCCTTTTCCTGACCGTAGGACTTGCCCAGCAGAATCATCGGCAGGTGTGCGCACAGGCATTCGGTAACAGTGAGCCCGCCCGATTTGAGAATTGCCAGGTCGCAGCCGTGCATGAGCGCTGCCATGTCATCGACGTAGTCAAGAACCGTGACGTTCTCGAGTTTCATGGCATCGAAGAGCGTTTTGAGACGGGTGGCATATTCGGCATCCTTGCCCGGCAAAAAGACAAAGTGCATGTCCTCGAAGCTGCGCAGGAAGGGGAGGGTGCGGTCCATCTCCGCGCGAAAGCGAACGTACGGTTGAGGCAAACTGGCGCCGGCCATCACCAGCACAACGAGCTTGTCTGTGGGGAGATTGAACTTCTCGAGTTCTTCCTCGCGGTTGTAGTCCGTATCAAACCCGGCGCGAATGGGGATGCCCGTAATGCGGATCTTTGCCTCGGGAACCTTACGGGGGCGGAGTGTTTCGGCCATAAACTCGTTTGCTACGCAGAATAGGTCGGTGTCCTTATGGGGCCACCAACCCTCGACCTCGTAATCGGTCGGTACGCAAATGACGGGATAGTCGATGCCCGTAATGACGCGTGCGCCGACGGCGACGTTGGCTGCCGTGATATGTGTGGCTACCACGGCAATGGGCCTGCGAGTTCGAACGTATTCGTTAAATGCGGGGAACATGATGCGCGACCATGCCGTGCCACCGCCCCAAAGCAGGTGTCCGGTAAGGGTATAACGCCAGGTCAAGTCATAAATTGGGCGCGTGGCGCCGGTAAACGAGGCGGCCGTTTTGTTGCCGTCGAATTTTATGCGTCCAAAATCAAGGATATCGAGCACTTCAATCTCAACATCCTCGGGGATGCCATTGGTGCCGCGGATGTGGTCGAATGCCTGCGCAATCGCATTTGCGGCGGCCTTGTGGCCCGAGCCGACCGAGGCGTGCACGATAGTCACGAGAGGTTTTTGCTGAGCCAAGAGCGTGGCTTGTCCCGATTGGGGAGTGCTGTGCGTGAGCAGGGGAGCGTCATCGCTCGTCTGCGTCTGATCCATCGATATCTCCCCTTCATCTTTGTTTCACAGAGAATCATTGTAGTGCATGAGTGTCACGTTCGCATAAATTTGGGTATGAGCGCAAAGAACGCCAATCTTTCGACAGGAGGTCTCTTCATGACTACTCATCAGCCGATCGATGTTGCGATTATCGGCGGCGGGCCTGCGGGCTATGCTGCAGCCATTTACGCGGCGCGCGCCAACCTAACGACGACCGTGATTGAGCAAGGTATGTCGGGAGGACAGATCGCCACAACCAATGAGGTCGAGAACTATCCGGGCATTCCGCTCTTGAGTGGCGCCGAACTCGGCGAGCGGTTTCAGCAACATGCAGAGGGCCTGGGAGCACAGGTTGCATGGAGCATGGTTGCGGGTATCGATTACGATGCGGATGCGGCGCTGTTTACGGTGCATCACGATATGGGCGATACGCTGGCCTCGAGCGTTATCGCTTGCATGGGTGCCACGCCGCGATCTGCTGGTTTTGTTGGCGAGGATACGTATCGCGGTCGTGGCGTTTCTTATTGCGCGACGTGCGATGGCATGTTCTTTCGCGGTAAACAGGTCTTTGTCATCGGTGGCGGTAATGCTGCCTGCGAGGAAGCCCTGTTCTTGTCAGAAATCGCCAGCAGCGTGACCATCGTCTTGCGACGCGATCAGTTCCGTGCCCCCGATGGCGTGGTTCAAAAGGTGCTCGCAAAAGATAATATTTCAGTTAGGTACCAAACTAGTATTGTTGAGCTTTCTGGTGAGGCGATGCCCACGACAATCACGTTTAAGGACAATGCGACTAGTGAAATGCACGTTGAGTCCTTTGATCCTGGTTCGTTTGGCATTTTTGTCTTTGCTGGCACGCAGCCTCATACCGAGCTTGTTGAGCATCTGGTAGATCTGGCGCCCGACGGCGGTATTGTGACCGACGAATCGATGGCCACCCGCACACCTGGCTTATTTGCCGCCGGCGATATTCGCTCCAAGCGTTTACGCCAAGTTGTGACCGCCGTTTCGGACGGAGCTATAGCGGCTACCAGCGCATACGCTTTCTTACGCGGATAAGTACGATAATATATCTTATGTAAGGTTGTTATTTACTTAAACGTCCAGCGGTAACGAGCTTGAGGTAACGTTGTCGCTGGACGTTTTGTTGTGCAAAAACAAGCCAGTTATCCTGCGGCCGGACCCGAGCTAAAGCCGACGATCATACCGTTCATTGTGGTATGCAAAACTAGATTATCTAGAATACAATATTTAAAACGAACGGAGGTACCATATGAATCACGTTAAACATGTCATTCCTATGTCCGATACGTCGGTTAGCATTAGCCCAGAGGATATTCAGCCCACGGTGCTACCTGATGCATTTATCCAGTCTGATATAGTCCGTAAACTCAATACACTCAGCTTGCCGCGCTATAACCAGTTGCCGAATGTAACGCTCTACCGTGACCAGGTCATTGAGTACATCGAGCTGTGGATGGAGCCGCTTTCGATTTGTGTGGAGCAGCCCGTCATTACGCCATCGATGATCAATAACTACGTAAAGGTCGGCCTCGTTCCCGCTCCGGTTAAAAAGCAATATGGTCGCGAGCAGATTGCGCGTCTCATCTCCATTTGTATCTTTAAGCAGGTGCTGCCCATCGCAGCGGTTCAGGCACTCTTTAACATTCAGCGCCTGAGCTATGATGCACCGACCGCCTTTGATTATGTGATTGATCAGCTCGAGGCATCGATTCGCGCGGCTTTTTCCATTGAGCAGGTTCCTGTACCCGATACGGCTCATCAGGTCACACGCGAGTCGCTGCTCGTACGCAGCGCGGTATCGTCTTTTGTATCGAAGGCGTATCTAATGAGCTACCTAAAGTTCAACGGGTTTAATAGCTAGCCGACGTACAAGACGGGCGGGACAAAGAGTCATCAGACACTTTGTCCCGCCCGTGTTTTTGTTTAGTTGGATTTTATCGGCCCGAAGCAACGACCATGCCGTAGCCGATAATGAGCCCGTGCATCTCGGCATAGTATGAATCCAGTCCGTTGCAGGGCATGATGATGGTCTTGGAACCGGGCCAATGCTCCACAATGCGGCTGGCAAGTGCCTGGGCGCCCGCCTCATTTTCGACATGGTCGATTACGACCTCGCCGCCAGTAAAGCCTTCGGCCTCCATGGTGTCGACAATCTTGGTGAGCATCTTCTTTTCGCCGCGGGTGTGACCAACGAGTTCAATTTTGCCCGCTTCGCTCGCCGTGCCCAAAATGCGGATATTGAGCTTGTTAGCAATAACGCCGGCCGCCTTAGGGATACGTCCGGCCTTCGCAAGGTTTTCGTAATTGCACAAACTAAAGAGGATCTTGCTGTTCTGCTCCAAGCTATCGAAATAGGCGCAGGCGTCCTCAAAGGAGGCATCTGGGTTGCTTGCAAGATAGCGGTCGAACAGCAGGAAGATCAAATCCATTTTGCCACCTGCGGCTCGCGAGTTAACCAAATGAATCTGACGGTCCGGCTCCTCGGCAAGCACCATGTCACGTGCGGTGGCCGCGGCATTGTAGCTTCCCGAGACTCCCTCGGAGATGGGCATGCAAATCGTCTTGTCGGCAAGCCTAAAGAGTTCGGTCCACTCGCCTACGCTCGGACAGGCGCTCGAAGAAGCGCTCGACTCCGCCTGCACGGCGCAATTGAGTTCGTGAACATCGAGCGTGAGGTCATCGACGAACTCGCGCTCCCCCACTCGAATTTTGAGGGGTGCAAATGCAAAGGTGGTATGGGGCGCGGTCGGTTGCCAATCGCGGAGGTTGCAGCTCGAATCGGAGATAAGTGCCCAGCTCATAGAGGGTCCTTTCTAGATGTTTCTCATTTATTATAGCCATCTTGCTTACCTTTGAAACGTGCATCTAGTATTGAAAACTAGCTCATTGGGGTCATGTATGGAGCACGGTCACAAATAAATGAACCTCGCAGCCCAAAGGCCACGAGGTTCACATTCGTTTGCTATACAGAGTGACTTAGTAGCGCACGAAAATGTAGTTGTTGTTCATGCCGGCTGCAACGGAGCTGATGATGACGCCCGTCTTGTAGTCGGAAGCATGGATCATCTGACCATTACCGATATAGATGCCAGTATGGTAGGAGTTAACCACGACATCGCCCGGTTGCGGGTCGGACACGCGGGTCCAACCCATGAAGGTGCCGGTGGTGCCCAGACGGCAGTAGCGGCCCGTGAGACAGTAGCTTACAAAACCGGAGCAGTCAAAGCTGTCCGGTCCAATGCCGCCCCAGGAATAAGCGCAACCCAGCTTGCTGTAGGCACGCGAAACAACGGAGCCGCCGTCAACAGACTGGTTCGGTGCGGAAGGCGTCGGAGCCGGAGCCGGAGCCGGGGCGGGCTGCGGCGTAGGGGCCGGAGCGGGCGTAGGAGTGGGCGCGGGCGTATTGCCGCCATCGTTGGTGTTCTCAGTCGTACCGGCGGTGTCGTTGCTCACCGTAGCCTTCTCGGCGGTGCTGGCGTTAATGCCGGCCTGAAGTGCTGCGTTGGCTTCAGCCTCGGCGGCAAGCTCGGCCTGCAGCTGGGAGTCCAGGGAGCTCACGACACTCTGGGCCGCAGCCTGCTGGGCGTTGAGCTCGTCGACCTTCTTCTGCGTCGCGGCGACGTTCTTCTCCTGCTCGGCCTGCTTATCGGTGAGCTGCTGCTTAAGGTCCTTGACATCCTGAATGGTCTGGGCCTGCTTGTCGGAAACCTTGCCGTAATAGAACAGACGGTTGAGCATGTCGCCCAGATCGTCGACGCCCGTCAGAACCTGAAGGAGACTCAGACCGCCGGTCTTGTACTCACCGGCAACGTAGCTCGAAAGCTTTGCCTGGCCCTCGGCAATCTCTTGCTGCTTTTGCGTGATCTCGCCTGCAGTCTGATCAAGCTCCTGCGTCTGTGCGGAGAGTTCTTCATGAATTTGCTGGGTTTGCGTGCCGATCTGCTCGAGTTTGGTACGAGCGGCGGCAAGGTCGGATGCGGTATCGGCATAGGCAGGAGCCGCGAGGCCCAGGCCCAAAACACAAGCGAGGGTTGCCGTAGCAGCGCAGCGTGCCATGTTTCTATGCGTGTTTGCTGTGCGCATGGAGCTTCCTTTCCGGTATCTAAGGGTAACGTCTAGTCCACCGTTACCAGGCTAAAGAGCTCAACGTCCTCGTTGGAAGGCGTGAGCTTCTCGCGCGGGTTGAGAAACGCAAGCTCGAGGATACAACCGTAACCCACAAGCTTTGCGCCCATATCTCGCACCAGTTTACCTGTTGCCTCGACGGTTCCGCCCGTCGCGACCAAGTCATCCAGAATCAACACGGTATCTTTAGAGGTAATGGCATCGGCGTGGATCTCGATAGAGTCGGTGCCATATTCGAGCTCGTAGCTCTCGCTTACCGTCTTGCGCGGCAGCTTGCCCGGCTTGCGTGCGGGCACAAAGCCAGCGCCCAGGGCGACGGCCACGGGCACGCCGACCATAAAGCCGCGGGCCTCGGGACCCACGACCTTGGTGATGCCCATGCCGGCAAAATGCTCAGCCAGGGCATCAACCATGGCCTTTAGCGCCTCGGGATTACCAAAGAGCGGCGTGATGTCCTTAAAGATGACTCCGGGCTCGGGATAGTCGGGGATGTCGACGATGTGAGATTCGAAGTCGTACATGGCATGACCTTTCAGGGGAGGCTGGTTTGTAGCAGCGTCTATTTGGCCGCGCTGGCGGTGCCGGCGCGTGAGGGGGCGACAACCTTGAGCGGCTGCACGAGGGATTCCTCACGCACGGGGACCGCGGAGGTAGATGTCTCTTCGCTTTTGGCCTTGGTTGACTCGGAGCGTGCGATCTCCTCGTCGAGGGCATCGATATCGGCATCCTCCACCACGGCGTTGAGTGACTCAAATACACGGTTCTTGAGCAGAGCGGTATGGACGCCCTCGGTGAGGTCATGCAGCTTCTTAAATGCACGCTCGAGCTTGGCATCGCGCTCGTCGTCGGAAGTATCCATACCGAGCATGCTTACGAGCACCTGCTCAAACATCGAGGACTCGCGGTTTGCGGACGATACGTACTGGCGCAGGTTGCGCGGCTCGATATGGAAGCGCGAAAGCTCGGAGCAATAGCGGATGATCGGGAAATCGCGGCCATCGACAAGCTCGCGATTCTGCGGGCTCTTGATGATGCGAATAAGGTCGTTTTCGGCCAGGGAGCGGATAAACGAGATCTCGACGCCAAGCATATCGGGGATGGTCTCGATGGGATGCAGCTTTTGCTTAGTCTCCTTGGGTTCCGTCTTGAGCGGAACATCGGACAGCAGACCCACCTCGTAGGCGAGCGTAGACAGGTCCGTGGCGTTTTCCAGGCGCTGCTTGATCACATTGAGCGGCATGTAGCGAGTTTTCTGCAGATGCAGAATGACCTCCAGGCGGTCAACGTCCTCCTTGGAGTACTGACGATAGCCCTTAGGCGTGCGATGAGGGGTGATGAGCCCCTCATCTTCGAGAAATCTAATTTTTGAGTTCGAAAGATCGGGGTATGCGCCTCGAAGTAGATTGACGACCTGGCCGATACTCAGATAATTGCGTTCGGCCATGCCCTACTCACCGGTTTCGATGCGCTCCGGTGTGCTCTCGTGGTAGATGAGCGTAAACGTACCGATCTGGACGGAAGAGCCATCGTGCAGCGGTGCGCCGTTGACGATGGCGCCATCAACCCACGTACCGTTGAGCGAGCCCAGGTCCTCGATGCGGGCACCCAGACCCTCGCGAATAATGCGCGCGTGGCTACGCGACACGGTCATGTCGTTGAGGAAGATGCCGTTAGCGGGATCGCGGCCGATGGTGGTCACATTATCCTCGAGCTCAAAGGCGGCGCCGGTTTGCGGGCCTTTGACGATAGATAAGACGGGCGCGGTGATGTGCACGTTGGCCATGAGGTCGGGAACGGTGACATCGCTCGAAGGAACGCGGAAAACGCAGGTGGCGTCTGAGGCCTTATCGTTCTGAGGCATATTGTTAACCATGTTGTCCATGACAACCCCTAACTTAACGCGGACATGCCGCAAAGAATGAACTGTACGTAATCATACCCCAACGACTTAGTCTTCGATTTCGGGGTTAAGAAAGTCGATGTCTTCGTCCTCGGGATGCGCCACGGCTTGTTTAATGGCCGCTCCACCCTTAATGGAATAGATGACAGCGGTGAGCATGGAGAAGATGACGCCGCCATACACGAAGAAGATGCCAAGCGGTACCGGACTGCCGTTGAGGCCCGGGAAGGCCGTGAACGTGGCGGGCAGCAGATGCCAGCCGTCCACGGTGGGAAAGCCCAACAGCATGAGCGAGAAGCCGGTCATGAGCAGCGCCGTGGCAATCTTGCCGGGAAACACCACGTCGATGGGACGGCGGTGATAGTGGCGCACGATGAGCGTGCCGATGCCCAGATAGATATCACGACCAATGATGAGCACGCAGACCCAGATGGGAAGCTCGCCGCGGACCACCAGGCCCAGTACGCCGGTAAATAGCAGCGCACGGTCGCAGATGGGATCCATAACCTTGCCGAGCCAGGAGACCGTTTTGGTCATGCGGGCAATCTGGCCGTCCATCCAGTCGGTGGAGGCCGCGATGGCATAGATGACGATGGCGACGACACGGTTGTTGTCCGTCACAAACAGGTACAGGAAGACCAGCGTGAGGATCAGGCGCGTGAAGGTAATGAAATTGGAGATCGTGAAGATCTTATTCGACGGGTAATCGGAAGTGCCGATAAGCTCCTTTTTGATCTTCTTTTTGATGCCCACAGGACTCCCCCGCTGGTAAACGACAAAACTTTCGATACTATACCCGTTCTGGCGATGTCTATCCAGCGCGAGCATAGAGAGTCCAGACATATATAAGACTCCAACGGCCGTTACGGCTTCGTTAGAAACGCGCCCCACCATGGATGGTGAACCCGAAAGGTAAGGCGCGCGGGCACGGTGACTCGGCCCGCGCGCCCGGAAGAGAAAGGACGAACCCATGGGCTACATGCTCGAGACGCGCGGGCTCACCAAGCGCTTCGGCCGCGGCGACCAGGCGCAGGATGCCGTGGCCGACGTGAGCCTTCATATCCGCGAGGGCGAGGTGTACGGGCTGCTCGGACCCAACGGCGCCGGCAAGTCGACAACGCTCAAGATGATCTGCGGGATGCTGCGGCCGACGGCCGGGGAGATCCTCTTTGCCGGGCACGCCTGGCGCCGTGAGGACCTCTACGCAATCGGCAGCCTCATCGAGGAGGCGCCGCTCTACCCCAACCTCACCGCGCGCGAGAACCTGCGCGTTCGCACCACGCTGCTGGGCCTTCCCGAGAGCCGCGTAGATGAGGTGCTCGCCGCCGTGGACCTCGCGGACACCGGGAAGAAGCGCGCCGGGCGCTTCTCGATGGGCATGCGGCAGCGCCTGGGGCTCGCGCTGGCGCTGATCGCCCGGCCACGCCTGCTCGTGCTCGACGAGCCCACGTCGTATCTCGATATCCGCTACCAGATCGACCTGCTGCGAATACTTCGACACCTTGCGAAATCGCGGAATGTGGCTGTCATCATGTCCATCCACGAACTCGAGCTCGCGCAGAAAAGCGCCGACAAGGTGATTTGCGTGAAGGACGGCCGGGTCTTCCGCGCCGGCGTACCCGAGGACATATTCACGCGCGAGACGATTGGCGAGCTCTACGGCCTTCAGCATGGCACCTTCAACGAGCGCTTCGGCAGCGTGGAAATTGGGCGCCCGCACGGCGATGCGCACACGTTCGTCATCGCCGGCGCAGGTACGGGTTCGGCTGTGTTTCGCCAGCTCATCCGGCAGGGCAAGGCGTTCTACGCGGGCGTTCTGCACGAAGGGGACATCGACTGCGAGCTCGCGCGCGACTTGGCGGCGGAATGCGTGGTCGAGCGCGCCTTCGAGCCGATCGGGGATAAAACCATAGCCCGCGCCAAAGAGCTCCTCGTCCACCGCGCGCGCCTTATCGTGTGCCCCGCCGCCTTCGGCACCATTAACGCCCGAAACGCAGAGCTCGTCGAGTTCGCACGCTCGCACGGTATCGAGGTCATGCGAGCGTGCGAAGGCGCATCGGAGGATTCCCAATTGGGGTGGAAAGGATAAACTGGACTTTCTTTTAAGAATCCTCAGGCTACAGCTCCTACGCCGGCGAGGTCTACAAGGCGCCGGAGAACCTCGTAAACAGGAATTTCCACGCCGACGAGCCCAACCTGCTGTGGCTCACCGACATCACCGAGTTCAGGCTCCCGGGCGGCGAGAAGGTCTACCTGAGCCCGGTCATCGACTGCTTCGGCGGGATGCTCGTCGCCTGGTCGATCGGGCTGCACCCCGACAAGCGCCTCGCGAACTCGAGCCTGCGCCTAATCCAAGCGAGATTCCAGACTCGACAGGCCATTGAGAGTCAGGTCGTTGGCGACCTCC
>OHAY01001861.1_pt1 | contig 18233 bp, 18 predicted proteins | sample 1577191 | NCBI WGS metagenome assembly OHAY01 (sample SAMEA3541504, study PRJEB24748) | human gut metagenome | biome: human gut; feature: human-associated habitat; material: faeces | place: China | collected 2012 | reverse complement strand
ATAGCCAGGCGCTCATACAGCTGAAGAAGGAATACTGCGACAAGAAGGAATGCCTTCGCTGTCGCATCGGTTACGAATACTTGAAGAGATAAAGGGGGACGAGCGATGGAATCGCTCGGAACGGGGGCAAGAGGGAGCTATGCTTGCTGCTGCTTTATTCTTTTTTCATTTATTAATTATTATTTTTAAGATTATGGGTGACCAACAGGAAATATTAAATACTATACTTTTAACAAGGCTCAATTACTTCAGTCTGGCAGGAATGCTGGAGCTATACAGAAAGGTAGGCTCCGCTACGCTCATCCTGGAGCATAAGAATAACCTCAGAGACATCCTCCCCGATGCCTCGGATAAACTCGTGAGCGCTATCCAAAACTGCGAAGAAGCCCGAAAACGCGCTGAGGAAGAACTGGAGTACGACATACGCTACGGAATAGAACCCATTCCGATGAATGACGACCGCTATCCGCAACGCCTCAAAGATTGCGATGACGCACCCCTCATCCTCTTCTATAAAGGCAACGCCAACCTCAACCAGCAGCGCGTCATCAACATCGTGGGAACCCGCCACTGCACGCCTTACGGCGAAGACCTCATCCGCCGCTTCATCACCGACCTGAAGCAGCTCTCACCCAACGTGCTTATCATGAGCGGACTTGCCTACGGAGTGGACATCGTGGCACACCGCCAGGCACTCGCCAACGGCTACGAAACCATAGGTGTACTGGCTCACGGTCTGGATGACCTCTATCCCCGTCAGCACCGGGAAACGGCGGCAAGAATGATAGAACAGGGCGGACTGCTCACCGAATTCCTTACCCGTACAAACGCTGATAAAATAAACTTCGTGCGCCGCAACCGCATCGTAGCAGGAATGTCGGATGCCTGCATCCTGATAGAGAGCGCAGCTCACGGCGGCGGTCTTATCACCTGCGATATTTCGCAATCCTACGGTAGGGACGTCTTCACCTTCCCGGGCAGAATAGGCGACCACTACAGCGAGGGCTGCAACAACCTCATCCGCAACAACGGCGCCACGCTCATCACCAGTGCCGAGGACTTTGTGAAGGACATGCGCTGGCAGGATGACGCAACGCTGATGCGAGCCAAGCAACAAGGCATCGAGCGCAGCCTCTTCCCGGAATTATCTCCAGAGGAGCAACTCATCGTAGATGTCCTCTCCAAGACCAACGACCTGCAAGTGAATCTCATCTCCGTAAAGACGAATATCGACATTTCTCGCCTCACTTCCCTCCTCTTCACATTGGAGATGAAGGGAGTCATCAAGACCTTTGCAGGGGGAATGTATCATCTTTTGAAGTAGTATTTTCTTTATTTTCAGAAAAAAGCAGTAACTTTGCAGCCGCAAAAAAGAAGATATACATCATAGGAATAAGAAGATTTCACTCGAAACTCATGAAAATAGGTAATATAGAATTTGGGCCTCAGCCCCTCTTCCTCGCTCCGATGGAAGACGTAACAGATATTGGCTTTCGCATGCTCTGCAAGCGATTCGGAGCCGCCATGGTTTATACTGAGTTCGTATCGGCGGAAGCCTTGGTGAGAAGCATCAAGAGTACTGTCAGCAAACTTACGATAAGCGATGAAGAGCGCCCTGTGGGCATTCAGATTTACGGCAGAACCACAGAGGACATGGTGGAAGCTGCCAAAATCGTAGAACAGGCGAAGCCGGATGTGATTGATATTAACTTCGGTTGCCCGGTGAAGAAGGTTGCCGGAAAGGGTGCCGGAGCCGGAATGCTCCGCAATATTCCTCTGATGCTCGACATCACCAGAGAAGTAGTAAAAGCGGTCAACGTGCCCGTAACCGTGAAAACCCGACTGGGTTGGGATTGCGATAACCTCATCATCACCGAGCTTGCCGAGCAGCTGCAGGATTGCGGAATACAGGCACTCACCATCCACGGCAGAACCCGAAGCCAGATGTACACGGGTGAAGCCGACTGGAGCCTCATCGGAGAGGTGAAAAACAATCCCCGCATCCATATTCCTATCATCGGTAACGGCGATATTACGACTCCAGAGGAAGCCAAGCTTGCCTTCGAGCGCTACGGCGTAGATGCGGTGATGATTGGCAGAGCCACCTTCGGCCGTCCTTGGATTTTCAAGGAAATACGTGATTATCTGGACAATACGGGTGCTGCACCATTAACCGTAGATGAGAAGATTGACCTCCTGGAGGAGCAGCTCCGCATCAACGTGGAGCGTATCGACGAGTACAGAGGCATTCTCCACACCCGTCGCCACCTAGCCGCCTCCCCTATCTTCAAGGGTATTCCTGATTTTCGCCAGACGAGAATCGCCATGCTGAGAGCCACTACCGTGGAGGAACTAACTGGGATTCTGAAAGAATGTAGGGAGAGAATCAAGGCGATAGAATAAAGCAAACCGCCCTGTAGGAGCAAAAGCCTCGTATATGAAAGCTTTTGCCCTTACAGGGCGAATCCTTTATATCTTCCTTATACCCAGGGTGTTGCCCTGGGCTAAGAGCTTGCTGGGCTTTCAGCCCGCTTCATGAACCACATTCAAGAATTAACTGTTCATCTTGACCATTAAGAGTTAACAGGTTAACAGTTAACAGCTGATTTTCTATACTTCTACCTGAAATTGAAGAAACCTAGCTTCCTCAAATTATAGAGAAGGGCTTTACTTCTTCAATATTGAAGCACCTTCGAGTAGGGCTAATGCCTTATTCTCGTTCTCCTCCATGATTTCACGCTCTCCCGGACCCTTGTCGTTGATTCCGCAGAGGTGCAGGATGCCGTGGATGATGACGCGATGGAGCTCATCATCGTAGGTCTTGCCAAACTGCTCGGCATTGGTGCGGACCGTATCCAGCGAAATCACGATGTCGCCGTTAATCACATCATCCTCATCATAATCGAAGGTAATGACATCGGTATAGTAATCATGCCCCAGATACTCATTATTCACTTCGAGAATTTTCTCGTCATCTACAAACATATAGCCTATCTCTCCTACCTTGCGGCCATGAGATGCAGCTACCTTGCGAATCCAGGCACTGGTGTCGCGCTTCTTGATCTTTGGCATTTTCACGCCATCTACATTGTATGTAATCATACTTTTTCCTCCTATTTTTATCTGTTATTTCTTAATTGTTTTGTTATTCCTTCATTCTTTATTTTTCCAAGGATTGCACGTCACTTCTCGATTCATACGATGAAGTTAGTAGGTGCTTCATTCCTGTCACACTTTCACCTTAGGCAGGAATTCATCCACTTCTCTTCCGAAGAATCTCAACTCCCTGACGAGCGTAGAACTGATGCTGCTGTAGCGAGGATCAGAGAATAGCAGGATGGTCTCTACATCACCCAACTGCTTGTTGATGTCAGCCTGCTCACGCTCATACTCGAAATCCTTGGCGCTTCTTACGCCTCTCACTAAGAACTTGGCTCCCAGACGATGCGCCAGGTCGATGGTAAGGTCATCGTAGGAAACCACCTCCAGCCGGAATCCCTTAGAAGCATCACCTGCATCCACCAGTTCTGCACATTCCTTCGGGAAAACAGCCTTGATGTCCTCCACACGCTTCTCTATCTCCTCGTTAGCATGCTTCAGCTTGCTCATTGCCACGGCAATCACAAGCTTGTCAAACATCGGCAGAGCACGCTCCGCAATGTTCTGATGTCCTATCGTAAATGGGTCGAATGTACCCGTAAATATTCCTATCTTCATATTACTCAAATAAGTCTCCCTGCATCACATTCCCTGCATAAGGGTTTCTGCCCAGATGGTCGTAGGCAAGTTTCGTAGCCATTCTACCACGCGAAGTGCGCTTGATAAAACCCTCCATGATGAGGAAAGGCTCATACACTTCCTCTACCGTGCCCGCATCCTCGCCGATGGCTGTGGCTATGGTGCCCACGCCCACTGGTCCGCCACGGAACTTGTCGATGATGGTAGTGAGAATCTTGTTGTCTATCTCGTCCAGACCGTACTGGTCGATGTACAGCGCCTTGAGCGCCATTTGCGCAATGTCATAAGTGATGGTTCCGTTACCCTTCACCTGGGCGAAATCTCTCACGCGGCGCAAGAGCGAATTGGCAATACGAGGCGTTCCGCGCGAACGGCGGGAGATTTCCACCGCAGCCGCATCCTCGATAGGCACTTTCAGGAGCATTGCACTTCTCCGGATAATCTTCTGCAGCGTCTCCGGATCATAATACTCCAGATGGAGATTGATGCCGAAACGGGCACGGAGAGGGGCTGTGAGCAGTCCACTTCTGGTTGTAGCGCCCACCAGCGTGAAAGGGTTCAGATCTATCTGGATGCTTCTTGCCGAAGGTCCCTTGTCTATCATGATGTCGATGCGGTAATCCTCCATCGCCGAATAGAGATACTCCTCTACAACTGGCGAGAGACGGTGGATTTCATCGATGAAAAGCACATCATTCGGCTCCAGGGAAGTCAGGATGCCGGCCAAATCGCCCGGCTTGTCGAGCACAGGACCTGAGGTAATCTTGAATCCCACACCCAGTTCATTGGCGATGATGTTGCTCAAAGTAGTCTTACCCAGTCCTGGAGGACCGTGCAGGAGCGTATGATCGAGCGGCTCGCCACGGTATTTGGCAGCCTCAACAAAGATTTCGAGATTGTCCACCACACCGCTCTGTCCGCTGAAGTCAGAGAACTTCAGTGGTCGCAGTGCCTTCTCGAATTCCTTCTCGGCAGGCGTAACCGACTCATTTCTTATGTCAAAATCTTCGTTCATTCTTTGTAATTATCGATAATTATGGTGCAAAGATACAAGTATTTAGGGGAAAGACAAAATAAATAAACCAAAAAGTGAGAATAGGAGGAATACTTTTTTCATTGCTCACTTGCAAGCCTTTTGTGCGAAAACGAAAGGATAGACACATTAATTGCTTATAAATCGCAATTATTTCCAATAATATTTTGTCACATTAGAAGAAATCTGTAATTTTGCACCCGAATTTGAAAGAGAGGAAGCAATGAGAGATCATAAACGAGAGAGAAATATAGGATTTTAAAAGAAATAGAATTATGCTTAAGTTATTTCAAGGACTCAGCCGCTGGCTGGCCAATTATACATCTATTTTTGTAATAGGTGTAGCTGTGTTTACATTCTTCTTCCCACATACCTTCGACTGGGTGCGCGGAACAACCCAAACCGTCATTCTCGGCATAATCATGCTCACGATGGGTCTCACCCTGACCACCAATAATTTCAAGATTCTGGCTCAGCGTCCGCTCGATGTTTTCATCGGTGCCTGTGCCCAGTTTATCATCATGCCTGGTGTGGCCTACACGCTGGTTCATGTATGGCATCTTGACCCTGCGCTGGCGCTCGGCATTCTGCTGGTAGGTTGTTGTCCGGGCGGCGTATCGAGCAACATCATGAGTTATCTCTGTCATGGCGACGTGACCTTCTCCGTAGGAATGACCTGCGCCTCTACCATTCTGGCTCCAGTAATGACTCCGCTGCTGATGAAGATTACGGCTGGCGAGATTATCCATGTAGATGCAGTGGGAATGTTCATCAACATCCTCATCGTCACGATTATTCCTGTAGCCATCGGCTGTGCCCTCAATTACGTATATGGCAAGAAAGAATACTTCCCTACCATCCAGAGCCTCATGCCGGGTATCAGTGTAACCTGTCTGGCCATTATCGTAGGCGGTGTGATTTCTACGGTTCACGATGATCTCGTAGCCCGTGGCTTGATGCTTTTCCTCTGGACTTTTGCGGTGGTTTTCTGCCACAATACCTTGGGTTATCTTCTAGGTTGGCTGGCAGGCAAATGTGCCGGATTCAATACAGCCAAGAAGCGCACCATCAGTATTGAGGTGGGAATGCAGAACGCTGGTCTTGCCACGGTGCTTGCCGGCAATTTCTTTGCCGCCCAGCCTTTGGCCGTATTGCCTTGCGCCATCAGTTGTGCCTGGCACAGTATTTCCGGCACGATTCTCGCAGGAATCTATCTGAAATGGGATCACATGCATGGGAAGGACTAATTCCTTTCCCACTCCATTCTCATAGAGATTCATTATCCTCTGCTGGAGCTTTCTTCCAGAGATTCCTTACTGGAGGCTTCCATAAAGATTAATTCATCCTTTACTGGAGGCTTCTCCTGAATCTTTACTGGAGTTTTCCATAAAGATCAGATCATTCTTTGCTGGAGGCTTCTTCAGAGATTAAATCATTCCAGAAAACTAAATAAAACAAAAAAGAAAAATATGCTCTCAGAGCTTCTGAATTTAGGGACTCTTTCTCTGCTTTCCTAAATAATATGTCAGCATGTTCAAACTGTCCTTTATTCAAAAGTTCGTCCACTTTTGACAATTGAGACATTTCCTGCTGATGACAAGAAGTCATAAGCAAGAAATATAAAAACACTCTTTATAACGCTCATAATACTTCTTTCTTGAGTTTAAACAAGAACAGCTCATGTGAAACTAAAACAATTTCACATGAGCTGATTTGATTTATTTTCCGGTTTGCAGCAGTTGAACTGCACGCAGAACAATCTCGTTCGTCTCATTCCATACCTGGAAATATTGACTCATATCCCAAATATCGCGCGCTACAAGGGCTTTCAACTGAATAGCTAAGTATTTCTTCGTCTGAGCCAATTCTGCCTCGTCCTTCGCCTCTATTTTCTCTTTCTTGCCATCCTCGATGATCTCATCCACAAGCGACTGAGGAACCTGATAGGTCTTCATGAACTTACTAAAGTCCTTGAACTGGGCTTTCAACTCCTTGCGATGAGCATCGATGAACTTCAGACTGTGATTGATGACAATGCTCTTAGCCGACAACTGACGATGCAATTTGGTGTATTTGGTCGTGTCGAGCGGCACGAAATAATCAGGCATAATGCCACCGCCGCCATAAACCACACGATGCTTGCGCAGGGTGTAATACTTCAGAGAGTCGGACAGGTGAATGCTGTCCTGATTGGTAAACTCACCATGCTTGTATCGCTTGTCAAGATCCATCGCATAATCCTCGCGGTCGCCCTTCTTATAAGGTTTCTGAATGCATCTGCCGCTTGGCGTATAGTAATGGGCAATGGTGAGACGGATTTCACTGCCATCTTCGAAGGTAAGCGGACGCTGCACCAGTCCCTTGCCAAAGGTTCGGCGACCCACCACTACACCTCGGTCCTGATCCTGTATAGCACCGGAAACGATTTCTGCCGCAGAAGCCGTAAACTCATTAGTGAGGACAACGATCTTGCCCTTGCGCCAGCGACCATTGGCCTCAGCACGGAACTCCTGACGGGGAGCCCTGCGACCATTGGTATAGACAATCAGATCACCCTTCTCCAGGAACTCATTAGCTATCTTTGCCGCAGTCTGCAGATAACCTCCACCATTATCCTCCAGGTCGAAGATAAGGTCTTTCATGCCCTTCTTCTTCAGGGAATCCATCGCCTCGGAAACCTCCTTGTGGCTCGTCATTCCGAAACTTCCCAGACGAATATAACCGATGCCCGGACGAATCATATAGGCTGCATCCATCGTGGTAACAGGAATCTTATCACGTTTCACCTTGAAGGTAAGCTTATCCTTGATGCCGCGACGCACAATGGTAAGGTTTACAATCGTACCCTTAGGACCACGGAGCCGTTTCATGATTTCCTCCTTGCTCATCTTGACGCCCGCAATGGCAGTATCATTTACCGCCACAATACGGTCGCCGGCGATAATGCCCACCTTCTCGGAAGGACCATTGGTAACCGGCTGGATGACCAGGAGCGTATCATCTACCATATTAAACTGCACGCCGATGCCATCAAAAGAGCCATTCAGAGACTCGTGCATCGACTGGGTTTCCTTGGCAGTGGTATAGGAAGAATGAGGATCCAGCTTTTCGAGCATTCCCCGGATGGCGTCCTCTACCAGTTTATTCTCATCCACACTATCCACATAGAGATTGGCAATGGCAATTTCAGCCCTCCCCAACTTCTCTATCGGGCTATTCTTGCCCATTTTCACGCGCAACTGGGCACTGACAGAAGTTACTGCCAAGAATGCCGCTAATGCAATAAATAGATATTTCTTCATTTCTAAATCTTAAGCTTTATGAAAGAGAGAAATCCTTCAAGAGTCAACAGTCAACAGTTAACAGTTCTATTTTCTATGGTTTCCCCATGTTTCTATGGTTTCCCCATGTTTCAATGGTTCCCTCATGTTTTAATAGTTTCCCCATGTTTCAATGGTTCCCATGTTTTCAAAGGTTCCCCGTTTCAATGTTTCCCCACGAAAGCACTTGAATTCTTCACTCTTCGTTCTTCACTCTTCACTTAACTCAATCCATCGGTTCAGAATCTTCCTCTGGAATATCCTCCTCAATCACCAGATTGTCGATGATGAAGTTCTGGCGCTCCATGGTATTCTTTCCCATATAGTATTCCAGAAGCTTCTGCACCTGGTCGTTCTTATGCAGCGTAACCTGCTCCAAACGCATATCAGGACCTATGAAATGAGCAAACTCCTCAGGAGAAATCTCGCCGAGACCCTTGAATCGGGTGATTTCCGGGTCTGGTCCGAGTTCACGGATAGCCTGCTGGCGCTCTTCGTCACTATAACAATAGTGGGTAATGAAATCGCCCTTCTTCTCCTTGGGTCCCAACTTGGCATCGGCATCAGCCACAGCCTGCTTATTCTTGATCTTGGTACGCTTGTTGCGCACACGGAACAATGGGGTCTGCAATACATAAACATGGCCCTTCTTGATGAGGTCTGGGAAAAACTGTAGGAAAAACGTGATGATGAGCAGGCGGATGTGCATTCCATCGACATCGGCATCCGTGGCCACAATCACCTTGTTGTAGCGCAATGAATCCAAACCATCCTCTATATCAAGCGCAGCCTGCAGGAGGTTGAATTCCTCATTCTCATACACCACCTTCTTGGTCAGTCCGAAGCAATTCAGCGGCTTACCACGCAGAGAGAAAACCGCCTGGGTATTTACATCACGACTCTTGGTGATGCTTCCGCTCGCAGAATCTCCCTCAGTAATGAAGATGGAGCTCTCCTCCTTACGGTCGTTCTTCGCATCGCTGAAGTGGATGCGGCAGTCACGGAGCTTGCGGTTGTGAAGGTTGGCCTTCTTGGCGCGCTCACGTGCCAACTTGGTCACACCAGCCATCGCCTTGCGCTCACGCTCGCTCTCCTTGATCTTGTTTTCCAGGATTTCAGCCACATCCTTATGGATATGAAGATAGTTGTCCACTTCCTTCTTCAGGAAATCGCCCACATATTTATTGATGGTTTCCCCACCATTCGGAGTCATCGTCGTACTACCGAGCTTGATTTTCGTCTGACTTTCAAAGACAGGTTCCTCTACATTGATGGCAATAGCCACCACCAGTCCGTTGCGGATGTCGCCATACTCATACTTGCCGTAGAACTCCTTGATGGTCTTGGCAATATGCTCCTTGAAAGCACTCTGATGAGTACCTCCCTGGGTAGTATGCTGACCATTGACGAAGGAATAGTATTCCTCGCCATACTGATTGGTATGGGTAAAGGCTATCTCAATATCCTCACCCTTCATGTGGACAATATCATAGAGACCCTCATTGGTCATATTGTCGCTCAAAAGGTCCTGCAGACCATGACGGCTGAGGATACGGCGACCATTGTGCATGATGGTGAGACCTGTATTCAGATAAGTATAGTTGCGGAGCATCGTCTCCACGATGTCATCATGGAAACTGTAGTTCTTGAAGAGCGTATTGTCTGGTTCAAAAAAGATGAAAGTACCATTCTCATCCTCCGTCTTGGAAGTCTTGTCTTTCAGGAGATTACCACGTTCGAAAATAAGATGGCGCACCTTGCCGTCGCGGAATGACTTCACCTCGAAATGGGAACTGAGGGCATTGACCGCTTTCACACCGACACCGTTCAGACCGACACTCTTCTTGAACGCCTTGCTATCGTACTTACCACCGGTATTCAGCACGCTGACAGCCTCAACGAGCTTTCCCTGCGGAATACCACGGCCATAGTCGCGGACGCTGACACGCAGATTGTCCTCTATATCGATTTCCAGACGTGCTCCAGCCCCCATCTTAAACTCATCGATGGAGTTATCGACCACCTCCTTCAAGAGCACATAAATACCATCCTCAGGCAAGTTACCATCGCCCAGACGACCGATGTACATACCCGGACGGGTACGCACATGCTCCATATCGCTCAAATGGCGGATATTGTCATCTGTATATTCTACAGGTTGCTCCTGAGGGGTATTTGCCAGTTCTTCAGCAGCACCCTTTTCATTCAAGTTTTTATCTTCAGGCATAAATTCCTCCTTGTAATTCTGATTTTATTTTATACGAACAGTTGCTATTTACTTGATTTTCTTAATATAGCAGTTGCGGCGCTTGTGAAGGATTGGGTCTAAGACGCCCCATTGTCCCTGCACAGCAACATTGTCTTCCATTTCCACCTGTGTTTCTCCCCACTCGATTCCATACTTCTGATAGATAGGAATCAGGTCGGCAAAAAGCAGCGCATTGGCACCCTTGGCACGGTATTCCGGCTGGATACCGATGAGCAGGAGGTCAACGATCTTGGTCTTATGGAACTTGATGGCACGCAGCAGATGCCACCAACCGAAAGGAAACAGTCTGCCCCTATGGCATTTCTGCAAGGCTTTGGTAAGAGAAGGCATCGTAATACCGATTCCTATCATCTTATGATCCTCTGTAGTCCAATCCTCGATGGCAGTCACAAAGTTCAGATCGAGCAAAGCTAAATACATCTTGATGTACTGGTCTATCTGCTTCTGCGAGAGTTCAGAATAGCCATAGAGATGCTTGTATGTATTATTGATGAGGTCGAAAATCTTCTGCCCGTATCCGCCCTGATAAATATCCTTACGGGTAAGTTTGCGAACATGGAGATTGTATCTTTTCTCTATCATCGCCGCTATCTTGGAATATTTCTCCGGGATGGTATCTGGCACTATCAGCTTATACTCTACGTACTTATTATCTACGGTAAAACCCTCCAAAGCCTCTACGTGCTCCGGATAATATGAATAATTGTAGATGGTAGGCATGGTGCCGAGCTGGTCAAAGCCCCAGGTAAGCATACCTTCTGGATCCATATCCGTAAAACCAAGCGGACCTACAATATCTTCCATTCCCTTCTCCTTGCCATATTTCTCTACAGCATCGAAGAGAGCCTTGGAAACCTCACGGTCGTCGATGAAATCAATCCATCCGAAGCGCACGGACTTACGGTCCCAACGCTTATTGGCCTTATGGTTGATAATAGCAGCGACACGTCCCACTACCTTGCCCTCTTTATAAGCAAGGAAATACTCTGCCTCGCAAAACTCGAAAGCGGCATTGCGATCTTTGCTAAGTGTGTTCATGTCGTCGCTGAAAAGATTGGGCGCATCATACGGATTGCCCTCGTATAGGTCGTAATGGAAGTCGATGAACGTCTTCAAGTCCTTCTTACTCTCGACCCTCTTAATTTCTATTAATGACATGATAATTCAAACTAGTTTGTTATTTTAAACATGCAAAAATAGCAATATTTCGCCAAACGACCAAATATTGCTATTTTTTTTGCAGTTTTTTAGGGATTAGCACTTACTAAATCCCCCTTTCACAAATCACCAACACATGGCTCTCATCGCTCAAAGTGGTGGCAAAGATATAGGTTTCTCCACCATCTTTCAGTTTCAGGCGCTTGCGCAATTCTGCCACGGAAAGGGGGAAATTGCGGGTGGCGATATTCGCTTTCGTAATGCCGGAGAGTTGGCGTTTCAATTCCTTTTTATTAAAGGAGGAAACGGCGACAATGCGGAACGCCCTGCCTGGAAAAGCCTCGACAGGATCCTCACTTACGAAGAGATGACTGTTCTTGGAAAGCATCTTTGCATCATATCGCTCGGAAAGAACACCGAAACAACCGGCTTTCATCAGCGAGGCATTCGGTTCGTAGAGATACGGCATCTCATCAAGGGCTGGAGAGGTTATTCTATCAGAAGAGACTATTTTATCAGGAGAAGCTATTTTCACGGCAGAAGAAGCCATTTCTGTCTCATCACAAACAAAGGATTGGGAGTCGTTGATGCAAAAGATTCGGAGATTTTCGTCATATTTTGCCCCTAAATCTGTTCCTGAAACCATATTCATGCCCATATTTCGCGCAGAAAGCACCAAAAGCAACTCCTTGCACTCATTGTTCACAGAAACAATATGAACCTCTCTTACGTGGCTCAATTCGCTCACTGCACGGTGCCAGTCGAGCATCGGGGAGAGTTTGATAATGACGTAATCTGCCTTCGAAAGCATCTCTTCCTGCAAAACGGTAACATCAGGCGTGCAATCTTTCAAAGATACAACCTTATTGCCAGCATCGTCTCTACGAGCAGGATCGATGAAGATCAGCTTAAGACCAAAGTTGGTCTTAAGTAATGACTGAGACTGCTCTTCAGTTATGCCTAAAGAATCTGATGCAGCATTCTTCTTAGAGTGAAAAGAATGCAGCACCTCTATTCCGTCTCCATTCTTCACGCTGACATTCTTCAAACCCAATCGCTCGAAGTTTTCCTTCGCAGCCTCACAAAGATGAGCCTGTCGCTCCACATACATCGACTTTACGCCCAACCGGGAAGCTATGTATGAGAAATCCACTCCGAAACCACCAGTCAAGTCAACAAACTCAATTTCTTCAGAAAAATCTTCCTCATTCGGTTCTCCTTCGCTCTTATTAACATATTTATCGCATTCTGTTAATATCTGTTGCTTTTTGCAAGTATCTTCATTTTTGGCGAATTCTGAATCAACTGCCCCTTCACTCGCAAATTCGCAAATTTTGGAAAAATGAGAATTAGAGGCTTTTTCGCACTCTTTTTCGTTTTCAGAAGAAGAAACTGACAAACCGAGCAATCTTGCCGCCAATTCTGCCTTATAAAGAGCTGTCTGCTCTGACGAACATTGCTCCATCGAGATATGAGGAGGATAGATAATGCCCTCAATACTTGCCCAACGTGGCAACTTGACATGCGCCATCTTTCGCCCACGAATCTGGTCGAGCGCGAAAGGCATATTTACTTCCGGATACTTGCTTCCAAGGAAAGCCAACTGGCGGACATCCTCATCCTGATGCTGGCGAATAAAATCGATTGTTGCCTGATTGATTGTCATAGTAACTCCTACTTTATTCAAAGATTGTAAACCAAAGATTTCTTACTAAATTATACTTGCAGCTACAAAAGTATGAAAAATTTTCTTTTCCTCCAAAATATTTAATAAGAAAGTAACTTAATAGAACTCGAGAAAGTTGAGTTGAGTATACAACCGCGGTTCGGGATCATATTGATTTTGGAGGCGCAAAGCGAGAAGTATCCTGCTATCTACATATTGCTTTTTTGAAATAGAATTAGCACAAAACCCGTCACCCTTCATCTATCGCTTGGAATCCCTTGTGTTTATCGGGATTCAGAGGGTGAAGGATAGGATCCTATCCTTCATCTCCCTTCATCACCCTTCATTCTCCCTTCATTCTCATTGGGTAAGCGGCTCTGCGTTTATAACTTGCATTATTCAATCCGGAGCAGTTTTAAAGGGATTGAACTCTAACAAGTTTAGAAGTCATAGAAGTTGAAGAAGGCTTGTCAAAAAGAGATTTGAGCCTCAAAGCAAGCATCATAGAAGCCTTAACAGGGTGTCTTAATAGAAGACAAATAATGGCCTTAATAGAAGCATGAGCCAAACTCTGTCTGTCAGTCGAAATCTGAAAATAACAAAAAGATGAAGGGGGATGAAGGGTTAAAATTTGCATTTCATCCTCAGAACCCCTGTGTTTATCGGCATTCCGTGCGAACAGATGAAGGGTGAAGGGGTTTGCGTATTCCATTTTTTATAAAACAGATACTGGCAAAATGCCTACTTATGGCACAAAAGTGCCCTGCGAGGAGCACATTTGTGCCCTTCCTAAAGCAATTATACAGAAAGGGAAAGCAAATTTGTATGCTCATTCTGTTTTAACATTATTGGTGCTGAATTAAGTATGTTCATTCATACTGTTAGAGACGAACAAGCACACTAAAAAATTAAATCTGTTTCATGTTATAATGCGTTTATGTGATTAGCCAAATCTGTTATTTTCTATTCATCAGATTTTCTACTTCATACATAGTTATAGGCCATGCAAATAAATCTACAATAAAAGCAACGAACAAAGCTTCATAACTAATCCTTGAATGCTCAAAAACTCCATCGGAAATGGCAGCATAATATATTATAAGATTTTCCAATGCATATATAACAGGAAGCATTTTCATATATTTTATAGATGTTTCTTTTACATATAAGAATAATAGTGCTACAAGGTAAGCAAATATAGCAACACCCGTAATCATTAACTCTTCATCTTCTTTAAAAGAAATACGACCATAACGATTATGACCTAAAACGAACAAGAAGGCTACTACTATAGCAGACAAGATTACACCTTCTACTATCCAATCAAAATACTTTTTCATATTCTTCTGTTTTTTGTTTGTTATATTTTAATAAGATTTTCCAACATAATATTTATTAGTTATAGTATAAGAAGTAGGAGAAAAATAGGATTTCTCTATGGATATCGAACTTGATATGAAATAATAAGACTTAGGCATAACCGTTATTCTCTTTTCATAAGTTTTATAATAATATTTTCTACTTTTCTTGTTATATATTCTTTTTTTATTGTACACAGTAATGTCATATGCAAAATGTTCATCAAAATTATCCAGGACAGAAAAAGTAATGCCCTTTGTTTTGTACTCAATGCAAGCAGTATTGCCAACATATAAAAATTTCACAATATCTCTCTGCAGATGGAATTCTGTCTCAAAATTACTCCAACATATAAATTTAACTGATTCTCCCATAGGAACCAACAGTTTTTGAAGACACGTATACGAAAAAGCGATACGATCTAATAAAATGTTAAAATTAAAAACTTCATCCTCATTTTTAACTTTAACTTCAGACCAAGTATTATATTTTTGTCCCATATCCATATTATACATTCCTAATCTTCGACCTAAAGAATAGAATGCAAAAATAGAATTACGTACGTCTTCTTGCTTCACAACATCTTTATACCAAAAACTCTTGATATCATCATAACATTTTTCGGCATCTTCTAAGGAGTTTACCCATTCTAATTTTACTTCTTGTGCATTCATACTAATGGATGCAAACAAGCACACTAAGAAAATGTAAATCTGTTTCATTGTAATTAATAATTATATACCATGTAATTTTAACTCTTTATCTACTTGAGAAAGAAACATTTGATTATGGAACTTCTCTTCTATTAATGATTGATAGCTAAGTAGTTTCTGTTCTGATACAGACATCTGCGCTAATAATATTTTGCAATACTTTATCTCCTTAGCCTCTGCAAGAATTGAAAATATCAGACTTATCAACCTAAAATAACGTTCGCAAGCTAAAGAGCCATGACTTATCAACAGATTAAAGCATCTTCTATTTTTTGACTCTTCGGTTTGTTCCTGCCTTGCTGTTTCAAAATCAACTTTTGTAATACCATAAGTATAATTTGCCCTTTTACAATAGCATCGTTTTTGAGCATTCCTTATCATTTCATCTATACAAGGCTCCATTGATAACTCCTGCATTGCAGTAGGAATATCCTCATCTGTCATCATACCCAAATATTTTTTGCCATAAAGAGCTTCCTTCAAGCAATTCATCTCACGACAAATTGCCTCGAAACATTCTTCACCATGGTAGGACACTAATACAAAATCCACTCCCTTTAATTCTTCACATCTAAAAAACAAACTATCTACTGCCTTTTGTCGTTGGTCTAAAAGATTGAAAAATGTAATCTCAAAACGCTCTTGCTTAAAAGAACGATTCTGGGATATTAACGTCTTATATAAAAGTAAAATGCTAACAAAAGCCGCAATGCCACTTAAAGCATCCCCATAACTTGCCAACCAACCATTTGCATTATTCCTCATCAGGACACACAATCCCAAAGCAAATAGCAATACTATTAGCGAAACTATCCATTCCGAGACTTTCCTATACCATCGCAAAATAAGTTTAGACATTATTTGATAGCATTTTGCCACGAATCCCCAAATGGCGATTAAGATTCTCTTTCCACGGCAAAAATAAAAACGTGGGATTCTACCTGTTACCCGTCCCACGAATCGAGGCCTTCGCATTGCCCAATGTAGTTGAACGAGCAACGTCGAAGCCCACGCCGATATGAATACACTTCTCCCTATACCAATACTTGGCATATTGCAAGATGCAATACACCCATACCAGTAAAGGGATGTGGATATAACACATCCCGAGGGCATCTACCGTTGCAATGCTCAAGACTACATTTGAAAGTTGCGAAGTTCCGATTCGTCAAGAACAAAGCGTCAAGTAAACGCCTTTATATTATGTCGTGATACCCTATCCCACTTACCTTTATATTTCCCATCTCGGCTAAAAAAATGCTCTACAAACACCTCCAAATGCCTCGATACGGCGTGAGCGAGAGTGGTATCGGATGCAAAGATAGTGAAAATAATGATAAGTTGTATGTTTTTCGTGGATTATTTTCATGGTGGAATAAAATATCATACGTTAAGGCACACTAAAAAGCAAGACAAAAGTGCAACGCCACGTTGCACTTTTACTCACGATTGAGCCTTGATAATTATTTAAAGTCGCAAAATTTGACATCAAATAGCATTATTGATTCTCGCCACAAGTTCCTCTGGATTGAAATCTTCCATCTTAGAAAAAGCAAACCACTTCTTACCAAGGTCTTTGATGGATGCACCTACATGATAAACTATATCATCAATGCAAAGGAAACGGTCGTGGGAGCGACAGAACAAGGTAACCTCTATAGGTGGATATTGGCTGTTATGACGTTCTATATCAAGACGAAGCTGTCGGTTTATCTGCTGGGTATAGATGCAAGCTGAAACATTCTCACCTCGCTTATCCAACAAGGTCAATACAGATTCATCCACATAATTGTCAATAAGGATAATGTGATGCTTTGCGCTCTTCACAAGTTCAGAAACAAAGGAATAAGCATCATAGATTTGATGATCAAAGAAGATACCTTGCTTCGGTTTGTACACACCCTCGTCCAAGCGTCTGAACACCTCGTCAATTTGCTCACTTGCCAGACTTTGCTGTTTTTGCATTTCCAACTGATGATACTCTATCGTTTCTAACCTTTTATAAATTGCCATATTATCCTCAATAAAATGGCGCATAGAATTAAAAGCTCGCATGATACGGATATTCACCTCAATTGCAGTTTTTGACCGAAGGACACTACTTAGCATCGCAACCCCATTCTCCGTAAAAGCATAAGGAAGCTTTTTTATATTATGTCCTCGTCCTTCGTTCAAAGTCGCAATTTGCGACTTTGAACACTCCTCTTTAGTCAATTGAAACATAAAATCTTCAGGAAAACGTTCTATATTGCGTTTTACCTGTTCATTCAATCTTCTTGTTTCCACTCCATACAACTCCGCCAAATCACGGTCGAGCATCACTTGCTGCCCTCTGATATCTCGTATCAGAGAACCCACATTCAACTGGTCGTTATTTACGACTGGCTCATTCACTTCTGAAGTTAAGGAAAGAGTAGTCTTCGCTTTACTTGGATTATTTTCTGCCATCATTCTTTTGTATTATTAGTTGTGTCCACAAATATACGACTTTCTTTCGAAAACGCCAAGGATTTATATAAGAATTTTGTTTGATGTTCCAAATTGGCACCTCTAATATAACAATCTTTGCACCAACAAAAAGACCGCCCACCGCACAAAATAGCCATAACAATCTATCATACAACAAGTTAAGTCTGTGCAGTGTACCACTTTTAGACTGCACTCATACCGCACTGGTCATTTCCTGATTTGGGTTTACAGATTCTTCTCTATCCATGCGGTCTCCGTGCGGAGGCAATCCCACATAGCACTCTATAAACAATTAGACCTCAGCACTTTACGCCAAAAGCGTGCGGTGTGAGGTCTAATCTTATATATTCTTCCTATCCGATAAAACATCGGATAAGAGTCCAACTATATCTCAAAAGATATTAGTCAGCCAACTTTGCCTTCAAGAACTCACGGTTCAAGCGGGCGATGTTAGCGATAGACTCGTTCTTAGGACAAACAGCCTCGCAAGCACGAGTGTTTGTACAGT
>OHAY01001860.1_pt1 | contig 18263 bp, 18 predicted proteins | sample 1577191 | NCBI WGS metagenome assembly OHAY01 (sample SAMEA3541504, study PRJEB24748) | human gut metagenome | biome: human gut; feature: human-associated habitat; material: faeces | place: China | collected 2012 | reverse complement strand
GATTCTGGTTGCTCTTAAATTCGCCGGACTGCTTCACGGATGGATCAAGTCCTGCATAAGCTAACAGCTTAGCAGCAGAGGAAAAGCGAGTAATGTCACCGATCTCGCTTAAAATTGTTGCGGCGAGAACAGTCCCAACTCCCGGTATAGAGGTTAAAGGGTTATTAAACTCTTGAAAGAATACGGATATCTGTTTTTCCAGAGAATCTGCCTGTGCAGTTAAAGACAGGATCTGCTCAAGGAACATCCCAAGCAACATGGAATACACGCCGCCGCTGTCATCGATCCCAAAGCTGCTGCAGGCGGCCTCTTTCAGCTGATGGGCCTTCCACTCGCCAAAATGTCCGTTGCTTCTTTCCATAAGGATATCCGTCAATTTTCCGAGATGCGCATTTTTCACTTTTTGGGGTGTAGAGTATTTGCGCAGTACGGCAATAGAAGCCTTGCTGAAAACAGAATCAAACAGGGATTCGTACTCCGGAAATATTCTGTCCAATAAGGCAATCAGCTTCCGCTTCAGATCAGCGGCCATGTCTACCAGATAGGCGCGGCTGCGGCACAGCTCTCGCAGAGCCAGGATTTTGTCCTGAGGTACGTTGCTGGCTTTGCAGCGGCCGAAGCGGACAAGGTCCGCGATGATGAGCGAATCTCTGGCGTCGGTTTTGGCCTTGCGGATGTAAAGCTCCCGCAGGGAATGGGATTGGATAGGATTCAGAACCATGACTGTGTATCCGTCTTTCAAAAGTCTGGCGTAGAGTGCCAGCCAATAGTGGGCGGTGGATTCCATGGCGAATACGATCTGGCTCTTTACAAGGGTCAGTTTCCGTACCTGTTCCAGTAACAGATTGTAGCCGGTACAGTTATTCCGGAAGCTGAATGCCTTGCGGACAACCTGGCCATCCTCAGCGATGATGATGGCTTCGTGACTCCGTTTGGCAATGTCGATCCCGACAATGAACATAGTGTTGGCACCTGCCTTTCCTGTTGATGTACAGACAGTTCCTCATGTCCTTATGAGTCATATCCTGCATAGAAATCTGCGGAAAGATCACTCCCGCATCCGGCTCATTCATGAAATCCCATAAGGGAGAGGTCCCATACTGCTGTAAAGCGGACGGTGCCGCAGGGATAAAGCAGGGAACCTCTGTCTGCATGAGGAAATTATATCATCGTCACCGTTGGACGAGGATAGCATACGGTAAATGTACAAGGAAAACGGATAATTATTCAAAGATTCAACACATCTTATTTATAGCAGGTTAAAAGTTTTACTGGTACTTTCGGATGATTCTTATTACATTCGGGCTATATGCTCAGGCAAGTATTTCCAATACAAAGTATCTCAATGCCACCTGCTTATGTGTTGGCAATTCTTTATTAAGTGTTATATTTAATCGTGGTATTGTTTCGGGCATGGACAGCTACGCTTCTCCTTAGAGATAGTATGTTGCTAAGTAATTTTTTGTTGGTGCCATACCTATATCGATTGATAGTTGTTGGGAAAGTTCTATATAATCTACATCTACACATTTCTACTTTCATCCTCACGTTCAACTCGCTGCTTGTTGTTCTGACACATGCGATGTGACAGTTAAGGAACCTTCCGCAAGAACCGTTCCGTGCGGATACCTATATGTGGGCGATTACCATAGGTCGGTTGCTGAGCGAAAGGTAAATTGAATATATGCGCGGTATTAACACAGGTCTCAAGCAAATAATGGTAGAACAGACTATATGATTTCCAGTAACTGTGATTACTAACGAGAAATATAATCAGGTTGTTACCATTTCATTAAATAGCATTGAAGAGAGCAACTCGGAAAGGATTTTTGCAACTAAGCACACTTTTCTATTCTATATGTAAGTGCTTTGTTAACTGAACTTGGTTGCAAAATAAGCAGGATTCTCTGTAAATGCGGTTTTCCCATGCCTGATCGATAGATCAGCACATCACTATGGAAAACCTCCAACTATGCAGGAAAAGTATAAAACAGTAGAATAGAGCTGTATTTCAGGGCGAAGTAAGTCAGGGCGGAGTAAGTTAGGGAGGAACGGCGACGGAAAGGGGGTCATTGCGCCCTCCGTCAGAGACTCGGACGAACTGGAATCAAATAAGGACAAGAAGAAAACCGTAATTGCTCATGAGAGCAGTTGCGGTCTTTTTTTGTCCTAAAATTGAAAGGAGCAAGCATTTATGAGTGAATCCAGCAACAGCGCGTGGCCTTTTGGCGAGATTTCCGATGAGGAAGGGTTGGACATTGCCGCGATCTTCAAGGACAGCGCAGGTACGGTAGACCAAGGTAATCCCTTTGCCTCGCCTGTGGAGGCCGCAGTACCCGCTCCGGCACCCGAAGCGCAGGAGCCGACTGCGGAATCTGCTGAACCGGCGCCTGCACTGGAACCTGCCGCAGCGCCCGCCCCGATACCCAAGAAGCCTGAAACACCTGTGGCCTCTGCATCCAAGCCCACCGCTGCCACGCCTGCGGAAAAGCCCGCACCCGCGCAGCCGGAGGTGAGCACGGACGCAGAAAACCCCATCGCCGCAGCGTTCGAGAAGAAAACGGCGGAGAACACCAAGAAAGGGCTTTTGGAAAAGCCGCCCGTTTTTTACCACAAGGGCGTCAAAGAGGAGATTGAGGACCCCTCTATGACCTTTGAGGAACTGCGTATCCGCAAATCCGAGGACTTTACCGACCTTGAGGAAGGTAAGAGAGTATCGTGGAGTGTGGAATATTGCGGTATCCGCAAGGAGATCAAAGACCCCAAGGGCACCACGATCATTTCTGTGAAAGAGACGATTGAACGGTCTCACGAATTCTTGGCGGCCCTCAAAAAATCAAAAGAGGAAGATCCCTGCTGCTATGTGAAGCCCAAGGTGGAGATGAAGACCAAGGGCAACGCCGCCTATAAGGGCAAATTCGGTTCTCTGGAAGAGGCGCGGGCGTCGGATAAGGTCATCTGCCTGGTTCCCGCCCGTGACGGCAGGATCTATGAGCTTCGCAAGATGGAGCAGGGCGAGTTTATCGCCCCCAAAAATAATGTAGTGGATTTTTCGGAGATCAGAGCCGGGTTTGCCCCGGCTCTGCCGAAGATCCCCGCTCAGCTGATGGGCCAAATCATCGCTTTCTTCCGCGCCTTCATGACGGAGAACGAGGAAAACGAGGCGCTGGTTCTGATCTACTGGGACAAAGATGAAAAACGCTTTTTCGCCTATGTTCCCAAACAGAGCGTCTGCAAGGAGGAAGTGGAGGCCAATCTCCATGACTGCCCCTATGACGATGAGGAGCGGTACATCTGCTACGCCGACATCCACTCCCACAACAGCATGGAGGCCTTTTTCTCCGGCAAGGATGACCGTGACGAGCGCTCCGTGGGGCTTTACTTTGTCCTTGGAGAGCTTGACCATTTCTACCCGACACTCAAGGCTCGCATCTTCTGCGGCGACAGCTTCGTCCCCATCGATCCCGCTGAGGTCATTGAGGGGCTGGAGCAGCCGTTCCCGAAGGAATGGCTGGAACAGGTCAGTCTCCGCAGCGCTCTGCCGAAAAAAGAGAAAAAGCGCAGCCTTCGAGAGTTTCTTTCGGAGGTGTGGTGATGAAATTTCCAATGGATCGGCCGGTAAAGGTCGTGATGCTGGGCGCAGGCGGGACAGGCGGCTATGTTGCGCCGTACCTCTTCCGCCTGCTGCACATGCTTGACCGCCCGGTGCGCTTTATCATCTGCGACGGAGATCTCGTTGAGGCCAAGAACCTTGACCGGCAGAATTTTGTGGAAGCTGATCTTGGTGAAAATAAGGCCCGTGTGCTCTCGGAACGTTACTCCGCCGTACTGGGCATGGAAACAGAGTACGTTCCTAATTTCATTGAAACGCTCTCAGAACTTATGACCCTGATCGAACCGGGAGAATGGGAAACGAATGACTATCCGAGAAGAAAAGCCAGAGAGATGGTTCTCCTGCTGGGGTGCGTGGACAATAACCGTACGCGCCAGCTCTGCCATGAGGCTTTCAAAAAGAGCTTAGATCTCATCTACATCGACAGCGGCAACGGCAGCTACACCGGCCAGGTGGTCTGTGGTGTGCGGAAAAACGGACGTACCGTGCGAAAACCCATCGGCGGCGTCCACCCGGAAATGCTGAAGATCACAGACAGGTTCCCATCGGAACTGAGCTGTGCCGAAGCGGCGCAGGCAGATCCCCAGAGCATCGTTGCCAATGTCATGGCGGCTACGGCTGTTCTAACGATGGTCTACAACATCCTGACACACGGAGAAAATATCGCGCTTCAGACGGATTTTTCTACAAGGACGATCAGGATGCAGACGGTACTGGAAAAACAGCCGAGGAGGAAAGCAGCATGATGAGGTTCACGGTAGATGCCGGAGCGTTCTCGGACGCGATGAGCAAGGTCAGTAAGGTCCTGCGGAAAAGCCCGCTCCCCATTCTGGAGGAGATCGCCGTGCATGTAGAGAATGGACTCTGCACACTGATGGCAACGGACCTTGAAACATGGCTCGTAGCGGAGATTCCCGCTTACGGCGATGATGTATCCTTCGTTTTTTCCAGAACAAAGGACGTGATGAAAGCCTGTGCTCATTTTGAGGGAGAACTGGCGATCACCTTTGTTCCAAAGGACGAAAAGAATGGGAAGATAGAGGTGTTCTGCGGACAGAGAGCCGCAGAGTTTTCTGTTATCTCCCATGAAGATTATCCGGAATGCGGGAATGTGGAGGGCGGCACATCCCTGCGTGTGAACGCCACTGCACTTTTCCGCAGAGTCGAGCGCGTACGCTATGCCGCGGAAAAGGGATGCCTCGACCGCCGACCGCAGAGTGCATGTGTCCAGTTTCGGGAAGACCGCATTTTTTCTCTGGATGGACGCCGCATGGCCTGTGATACGCAGCAGGGTACGGTTTTCCCGACGCCCTGCTTGATGTTGGGTGATGCGCTTACACATCTAAGGGTGTTCGGAGAAAATGAAGTTGCGGTACAGATCGGTGCTCACAAGGTATGCTTCTCGGACGGGACACTGAAATTGTATGTCCGCAGGTATGGTGTGGACACCTATGATCCCGATGCTGCGATTCCCAAGGCTTATCGGGAAGTCATTACGGTGCAGACGGATGAACTGCTGAGGGAACTTACCTATCTCAAAGAATGCATTGGCAGATGCACATTTCCGTATGTACGCTTTGCCGGGCAGGAATTATCCATGAATGTGCCCTCCGGACGTTTTACGACCCGTGTATCTATGGCCGGCCGCGGTGATCTTGCCATTGGTTTTAATCTTCGCTATATGTTGGACGCATTGAAACAGTTTAGAAAAGAGCCAACGGTGCGGATCAAACTCAGCGGTCCCTATACGCCCATCGTGGTCGAGGCAGAGGGGCGCAGCGATTTTGCGCTGGTGTTGCCGGTTCGGCTCCGTGATGAAATGGCCGCCTGAGACTAAAAAGAAAATGGGCGATGCGCCCTCAAAAAATGAAAAGGAGACAGCAATATGAAAACTATCTACATTCCCAAGGGAGAAACCATCCGTTACGAATCTCTTGCAACAGAGCATCTGGTCGTTCACGGGTGTCTTCAAGTGTCCTGCGGCATCACGGCCAAAACGATCACAGGGTACGGAACAGTCCATGCCGGAACCGTGAATGCCGATGTGATCCGGGTTGATGATATGGACGCTGGCAGCATCGTCTGTAAGCGCCTGCTCGCTAAGCGTGTGCAGTCGCCGGAGGTCTTTGCCTCAGAGAGCGCCGCGGTATCTTGCTTTCTTTCCGCCGCCTATGTGGAGACAGGAAAGCTGACGGTAACGCTTAGTGAGATCGACACAGTAAATGCCGCAGAGATCGTTAACCTGGCACCGAAAAAGCGTACACTTTTCGGTACGCTTCTTGCTTCCGCGTTCCGCTCAATCTGGACGGTATTGACGGTTCCCGGTCAAAAGGAACTGAAAGCCATGGCAGACGTCGATGATAATGTGCGAGAGGATGTTGTTGAACCGGTGCAGAAAGAAAAGCAAGAATCTGTGGCAGCGCAAGCTGTACCATGCGCGACAGAAAATACTGCCGAGCCTGAACCTGTGGATGAAGAACTCAATCGAATCGTCGGCATTTTCAAGCTGGCGCGTGAGCAGGGCTACACCCTCAAGCTCATCCCCGGCACGCCGGAGGAAAATGCACCCGTGTTCGATTTTGAGCATGAGCGTATCCTCCACAACGCTGCGTAAGAGCCTATGCGGGAGATCAATGTGGTGAGCAGGGTACGGATCAGCGAGAATGGGAAATCCGTCCTCTATGAAAAGCGCTATCACGGTATCCTGACAGAAAACGGCTGCGTGCGGTTAAAAGCATACTGCGCCAAGCGTGTCCCGCTGGGGGCGGCAGGCACGGCTAAATCTTCACCGCAAGCCGAAGAGAATATGAAGGGCGCGGCATAAGCCGTGCGACAAGAAGGCAAGGAACTGTATCTGTTCCTTGCCCTCTTTTATATCAATGATCGGAGGAATTGCCATGTCGATAAAATCACAGACGAACAATATGCGGCGGCTGGCCGCGTTGCTTAATATCAATCTTTGCAATATCCATGGAAAAAAGGAGTATGGCCCCAACGGGAGCAAGCAGGTCTTCCTCAATATGGGAAAGGTTTTCCTGCGTGCCCTCGCAAGAGACCTCGGGCTTCACGATGTGACCGTTAGCAGCAACGCCGACGGCATTGGTGTATCGGGAGAGTGCAGCCTGATCGGAATGTGGGAGAACGGCGGCCTTTATGTCTCTATTTCTCAGCCTGCCTGCGGCAGTGGTAAAGTGCTGCTCTACCGCGCGGTGCGCCATAGCAGAGACTATAAAGGCGGCTATAACCACTTTATCACCCGGCACGAACTTGAAAAATGGTCTTATACCCATCTCTTGGATGCCCTTTGTGCATTGAGAAAGGACTGGGAATCTGATGAGCAAGCCGCTTGATTTAGAAACACAAAGGCCCTATGCCCTGGATCAGCTTACCCAGCTTCAATCGCAGATCATACAATCAGCGCAGGGCATGGTCGTGCAGCGGGCAAGGATTGAAAAATACCGGCAGAGCGACTTGGTGGCGGCGCGGGATACCTACACAGAGCTTGAACAGATCCGCAGGAACCTGACAGAGCAGATTACTGCCGCCCAGCTATTTCTGCTGGAGATGGAAGAGTACAAACTGGCATCTATGGCAGGACAGCTTTGCTGGGGCATGAGCGGCTTCAATCTCATGAGTACAGGCTACAAGCCGATCTATGAGGTACTGAGCAAGTTCGCGGCTGCGTTCCCCACGGGGCAAAAGACCAATGCCGCCGTGGTGGGCCGCCTGATGAACAACATCAAGCTGGGCTATTACCCCACCGATCCTGACAACATCTCTTTGATGCTGCGGGGTATCCGGTTCCCAGATGGCGTCACCACGAACCTCTTCGATCCATGCTGCGGCTGTGGTAAGGCTCTGCGCCAGTTGGCTCAGGGAAATAACTGCTATGCCTACGGCGTGGAGCTGGATGAGAGCCGTGCGGAAGAAGCGCAGACACGCCTCCATCGCGTCGGCTTTGGCAGCTTCTTTCACAGCCGTATCAGCCATGAAGCATTTCACCTGCTCTTTTTGAATCCACCGTACCTGTCGGTCATCAACGAAAGCGACGGACGTTCCCGACATGAAAAACGGTTTTTGATAGAGAGCCTTCCCACATTGATGTATGGAGGGCTGCTGATCTATGTCATTCCGTACTACCGCCTGACGCCGGATATCTGCCGCATCCTGGTTGACAATTTTGACGACCTCTCCGTCTGGCGCTTTACAGAAAGCGAGTTCAAAAAATTCAAACAGGCGGCGGTGCTGGGCATCCGAAAGCATCGGGATATGGAATTGCAGGATACGCTCTGGCTGGAGCAGTTTGCGTGCAGTCCCGCCTCGATACCGCCTCTCGAGAAGATCGAGGAGGGACGCTATGCGCTCCCGGCACAGCCTTTGCAGGTCAACACCTTCAAGGGCGAGCGGTTCAACCAAAAGGAATTGGAACAGCAGCTTCGCAAGTCCGACAGCTTCGCGCAGATGATGCGCCGCAGCGAGCTGGACAGCGGCGCCAAACGCCCGCTCTTGCCGCTCTCCATCAGCCAGATCGGTCTGATCGGCGGCTCGGGTATGATCAACGGTCTCATTGAATGCGACAGCCCTCACATCATCAAGGGCCGTATCGTCAAGGTCGTGCGCACAGAGAGCGAGGAGAAGTTCAGTGCCAGCGGAAACCACCTTGGTAGCGAGGTAAAAGAAACCATCACAAATAAAATGATCTTCAATGTTCTGACGCCAAACGGCTTTAAGGCATTGACATAAAGAAAGGGGGCTTACCCATTATGCAGTATAGACCCATCCGGTTTCCCACCGGAGAAGTCCGCGCCACAACGGCTGCTTTGGCGAATGTCTCAAAGGAAGAGCTGATCCGCCTTGTGAATCGGCATATCCGCGGTGACTGGGGCGATACCTGCATGTCGGATCAAAAAGCCAATGAGCAGGCGATCCGCAATGGAAACCGTATCTTATCTTGGTATCAAATCAGCGGCAAGATCCGCATTCTGATCATCACGGAGGCAGACCGTTCAGCCACTACGATTATGCTGGCTGACGAATATTGATGAAAGAGGAAATAAAAATGAAATCTTTAGATATGGTGATCGTCGTTTCTATAAGAGGCCTCGCCGGAACGGATGAATCCCTGCGTTTGCAGGCGTGGGGAACGGTAACGAACCTGTTGTGTCCAGAACTTGGAAAGCTGTACCGACAGTTCAACCCATCGAATGGCGTGTGGGAGCATAAGATTTCCCGTCCCTTTGGAGTTGTACTCGGGAAACAGGAACCCGAGGTGTTTCGCCAGCTACTTGCGGCTGGCGAGGAAGCGCAGCGGGAGGCGGTTGCCTTCCATACTGCGGGAATGCTCCGTAAAGCGGATCTCGGCGGCGCGCAGAAGATTGGTGATATGCTGCTTTGCTCTACGGTTGTGGATGGCAGCGATCCCGAGCTGCTGGCGCACACGGTCTGGAACATCCTGATTCAGGAAGGAGCGCCTATCCCTGATTGCGGCATTTACTATGCCTCGCTCGGTCGGGCATCTGCATCTGAACAGGAACGCAGTGAGATTATACAGAATTTGGACCAGTACGCCCTGTGCATGGTCAGCTTTGGGCAGGAGGCGATCAAGGATGCTTGAGTTCTATAGAGATCGCTTTGTGCAGTTACTCCATGATGCGCCTGCGAAAGAACCTGTACTTTCCGAACCAAAGTACAGCCCTTACCTCCAGTCGGTGATGGACACGGCAAAGAAAGAGGGCGTATTGAACCTGGCTATGATCAACTGGTCGGCCTTTGAAATGGAGGAGGTCACACCTGCAGATTTGAATGCTATCTGTCAGCGCACTGAAAGTGGCTGGATCGCAGCCTTGACTGGCAATAGTAAAAAAGCGCAGACTTTCCGGCTGCTGCATCGAACCTTCTTTTGAGGTGCGCTCATGTATGACAACGAATATGAATGGGATATTCTGCTTTTCTTGCGGATATTAAAATATCTTCACACCAGCGATACCGATATGGTCAACGCGATCATTCGAGATTACCCGGAGGTGGACGTGGAAGACCCTGACATAATCATGTACGATTTGCTGTGGGCTTTTTTCGATGAAGAACCGGAAGAAACAGATGATGAATTTTACACCGTGCGCTTTAGCGACCAGAGCATTGACCGGTTATACCAGTTGGGCTGCCAAGATGGAGATATCTTTTCATCGAAGTTTAGAATGTGGCAGGAAAAAATCAAGGATATATTTCTGTTTTATGTCGTTGGCGCATCCCACTCTGTCTTCGATGTTGCTTATTATTTCGGCGGAGATGGTGTCAAGATCGACATTACACTTTCGCCGGATTGCTATGAGCCGCTCCTCTTCTTAAATTCAATTATCAATATGATCCTCTACTGTCAAAAGGAAATCAGGCGGCTGGAGGCTGAAAGAAATGAACAGCATCTTATTTTCAACGGGAAGGAGGCTGCGTAATGCCGCTTGTAAGAAAGGAATCGCCGGAGGAGGTAATCGTTCGGATCTCGCCGAGTCGAAATACCATCATTGTTCAGGAACGAAGTTCCGGCGGAGTCCTGAGCTACCGGGAGATCGACCCAATTGATTTTTACTTCGCTCTCAATGGCAGCTGCATTGGGAATGAATACATCAACAGTGGTTTTCTGCCAGAGCATTGTCTTCATGTCTCCATGAATGCCGAAGAACGCCGCTTCGTGATTTGGAACCCTGACCTGCGGGCGGATGTGATCTACCGAGATACGGAATATTTGGACTTTCCGCTGCCGCGGCTGGTCTTCAGGCTTCGTGTCTTGGCCGACGGAAGGGTAGCAGATTGTTCTATGGGCGTGGTCGCGGATGAACCTCCAACAGAAGATACGCCTATGTTTTTCTACCCATTCTCCAACGTCTATGACGATGAAAGAGTATGCACAGGCAACAACATCCTACCGCGATACAAAAAGCTTTCAGCAATGAAAAATTTTCCGAGGTATTTGTTGGGGCTCCCTGACAACGATGATATGTTCAACTCCTCGCATAATCAAAAGGGCCTCGACCACAAGGCTCTGCTGGAGCATCTCAAGGACAAGGAGCCTGCCTACTACTATACGGACATTCTTGTTCCCAATGGCCGTACATTAAGCGATTTTATCAGGAGGTAATGAAATGTCGGAACAGAAATCGCGGACGATGCTGACAGCCCTCGCAAAACCTTTTGCACCGGAAGACCTGGAGTGGCGCCTGCAATACACGAACGAGGAAAAGATGTGCGGCATGGCTGTCCCCTATGTGACAAACCGTGCCATTCAGAATCGGCTGGACGAAGTGTGCGGCCCGGAAAACTGGTACAACGAGTTTAGACCGTGGCATAGCGCAGGGAAAAAGGATTCCCAGCTTTGCGGTATCGCCATCTATTTTGAAGGCAAAGGCTTCATTACCAAGTGGGACGGCGCCGAGGATTCGGATATTGAGCCCATCAAAGGCGGCCTTTCCGACAGCATGAAGCGCGCCGCCTACCAGTGGGGCATCGGGCGTGTCCTCTACAGCCTCGATACCGTGTGGGTAGACATTGAGCGCCGGGGCCGCAGCTATGTTATTAAGGGCAGCGAGCGGAAAAAGCTGGATGATGCTTATTTGAGCGCGCTTGAAAAGATGGGGCTTGAGCCCGCCAAGGCGTGCGGTATCCAATCTCTGCTGACGCCAAAGACTGCCCCCGAGCAGAAGACCGCTGACAATCAGAAGGCAACCTCCGGACCTGTACAGGATCAGCGCCGCGGCGGCACAGCACAGCAATCTGCTGAGCCGCAGGAACGCTCGGCACAACAGAAACCGCAGACGGGTCCCAAAAAGCAGGAGAATACCGCTGAATCCACCGGAAAGACAGTTCCGTTCCGTAATGCCGCGCAGGCTGCGCCCGAGGAGGATATCTACACAGTCCTGGCGGCGAAAGTCCAAGGCGGCATGAGCGGCAGCAATACGCTGGTCAATATGGAGACACCGGAGAAAAAGCAGACCTACGCCTATGTCCGGGGTGTGCGCCCCGAACTGACGCCGGGCACGCAGCTTTCTCATGTGAAATTGACGACCCGCAAGCAGGATACCGTGGTGTTTTGCGTGCTGGAGTCCTATGAGGTCTATCAGCAGGGCCAGCAGGCAGCGTAAATAAGCTGCCCTGAGCAAACGAAAGGAGCAGACAGTTGAAAAAGATCGAACAGTTTCAGATCACCAGTATGAGTATTTCGGGCTTCAAGTCCTATGAAAAACCTACGGAGCTGACCTTCGGCAACCCTACCGTCATCACCGGGGGAAATGGCCGGGGGAAAACCAGCATTGCGGACGCCATTGCATTTGCCGTGACCGGACTCCCATTTTTTGGAGAGCGTGGCCTTGACCGGCTCCACAATGAGAAAAATCCTGACGTCGCTATCCAGATGCGCTTTGTGGATGAGAATGGGATCATCCATGAATTGACCCGTATCCGCCAAAAAAACGATATGTCCATCTATTACGACGGTCATACTATCCGTCAGCTTGATTTGGCTGACCTCTTCGGGGAGCGGGACGTGTTTCTCTCTATCCTAAACCCCCTGTATTTTATCGAGGAGTTGGGGACAAACGGTAAGAATCTTCTGGAACGGTATCTGCCGTTCATTCCGCAGGAGACAATCCTCGCACAGCTTCCAGGTGCGGTGCAGGCATCCTTAAAGGATGAGGTGATCCTTTCGCCTGACGCCTATCTCAAGGGACGGCGTGCAGAGATCCGCGAGTTGGAGGAGCGTATCACCTATCTCAGCGGGCAAAAGGACCTGGCGGCAACCCAAAAGAAACAGTACGAAACGATGCGGGTGGAGTTTTCGGAGGGCATTACGTCTCTTCAAAATGAGATCGCGGCATTGGCGGAAAAACAGTTTGCCGGCCTCGATACTGCCAAAATGCAGGAAAAGCTCGTCGAACTAAGTCAGCGATACGATGAGATGGCCCGTGATGAACGCGGCGATACGGTGCAGCAGCAAAAAGAGCTTCGCGCACTGCGTGAAAAGATTGTCCGCAGACAATCCGAGCAGTATCAGTCCAAGTTTACCGAGCCGCTGGCGGAGATCGCGGCCAAAGTCAATGACTTGGGGACGCGGTATAAGCGGGAATCCGTGGCATACAAGGCATTTCATGCCGGTATGGACTGCCCCACCTGTCACCGTCGCGTGACGGAGGAAACGCTGCCGGAGGTACAGGCTGCGCTCAAAAAAAACATTTCTGAACTGTATGCCGCCGGAACAGAGCAAAAGGGGCAGCTTACAGAGCTTCAGGAAATGGATAAAAAGGCCAGAGATACCTTCGATGCTTTCAAAGAAGCTGATCTCCGCAAATGGACGGAAGACGCTGCCGAACTGGAGCGGCGCTGCGCGGAACAGTCGGAAACCAGCTCGCAGGCTGCCGAGTCACTGCGCAGTGAGATCCAGGCCCTGACGGCGGAGCTGGAATACGGCAATTTGACGCAGGCAGAGTATGGCCGCCTGCGTGAGTGCCGGGAACAGTGCCGTGAGTTGGAGTCCAAGCTCTCTGCGCTGAATGAGATGGCATCTGCACAGACGCCTGACTTTGACCGTGAGATCCGTGAGGCGCAGGAGGCCATCGGCAAAATCAAGCGCACGATGACGAATGTGATTTCGTATGTCAGCAAGCGGGCCGAGCTTACTTTTTCACAGCTTAAAATGAACCGCGTGGAAATTTCCCTCTACGATGTGGTGAAATCCACGGGCGAGGTCAAAGATACCTTCAAGTTTACCTACAGCGGCCGCCGTTATGACCGGCTCTCTCTTTCCGAGAAGATCCGGGCAGGTATGGAGTTGTCAGAGCTGATAAAGCGTCTCACAGGGCGCAATTACCCCGTCTTCGTAGACAACATGGAGTCCGTGGATGACCTTGCCAATGTCCGTCCGACAGGACAGATCATCATGGCAAAATGCGTGAGCAATGCGCCGCTGCAGGTGAGGCCTATCAAACCTATTGTTTTCGCGGAGCAGCGTGCCGCCTGATAGGGGGTGATCCCGTTTGGCCGTCCGACAATATGATAAGATCCCTATCGTGGAAACGGCCAGACGGTGTGGGCTTGTCCTCGACTCCCGAACGCTGCGGCGAACGGAGGTCGAGGCAAGCTGCCCCTTCTGCCATGACCACGGACCGGGAAAATACCATCTGAGCCTCAATACCGACACAGATCAGTACCGCTGTAACCTTTGCGGGGCCCACGGCAACAGCGTGAGCTTGTATGCAAGACTTAAAGGGATCAGCAATAAAGAGGCCTATTTGGAGTTGGTGCGGGGGACAAAGGTATATCCTTTGCCCCAGGCGCCCGCTCCCCAAAGGAAAGAGCGGCAGCCTGTTTCGCTGGAGCAGCGCCACGCCGCATATACGGATATGCTGGAGCACTTGACTCTTCTTGACCGGCACGGTGAAAACCTGCTGGGAAGAGGCTTATCCGAAGATCGCATCCGAGAAAACGGATACAGAAGTATGCCCGAGACTGAGCGGGGCCGCCAGCTTTTGACCGACCTGCTCCGCTCCCACGGGCATGACCTGCACGGTGTTCCCGGCTTTCGCACCTACTACGGCGAATGGACGCTCTCCGGCCCAAGTGGGTTCCTTATTCCGGTTCGGAATAAGGACGGGCTCATACAGGGGCTTAAAATCCGGCTCGACGAAGCGGACCATCCCAACCGGAAGTACCGCTGGCTCTCCAGCCGGAACCTGCCAAACGGCACCCGCAGCTATTCCTGGGTTCATGTGACGGGAGATAGGATAAGAAAGCGTGCGTTTTTAACAGAGGGCCCGCTCAAGGGCGACGTGGCCAGCTTTCTCGCAAAAGATGCATTATTTATCTGCATCGGCGGAGTCAACGCACTTCACGGGCTGACCGATACCATCCGAGAGCTTGGCGTCCATGAGGTCGTGGAGGCAATGGACATGGATCAGATGACAAATTCCAATGTCCGCAATGCCATCCTTGCTATGAGAAAAGAAGTGCAGAAGATACCGGGTATCCGCTATGCAAAATACACATGGAATCCCGCCTACAAGGGCGTGGATGACTACCTTTTAAGCCGAACTGCAACGATGTAAAGGAGAAACGATGTTAACAGAACAAGAAAAAGTACGAATCCAAGCGATAATTCGAAAAAGGCAGTATGGCATTACGCTCAGCCAGATGAAGCAGTTTTTCAAGAAGCATCAGCACGCACGGGAAATTGGTGACAAAAAAACGATGGAAAAAATCGAGTACTATCTGACCGACATCAATTTTCATTACGAGTGCGGGCTGCTCATATCCGGGCAGTATGATAAGCTGTCGGAAGTAATTAAAAACTGGTGAGAGAACTTACTGTGAAGAAAGGATGATCTATAATATGGATAAAGTCATAAACATGAATGAACTTATCGGTGCGGCTGCTGGTGATCAGCAGCACATGCTAGGAAAGTTTCTGTATTTTTCTTTGGCAAATCTTCTGGTGGATAAAGACGAGTTATCTCACCTGTGTGAGAGCCTGGGGATCCCATACAGCGGCAGCAACCGGCTTTCTGTGTCAGATGCCTTCCGCTCTGCCACGGGTGATATCCGGGAGCGCATCCCTGTTACGGAGTATGGCGAGACGAACATCTACCTTGCCTACTGCCGGGATAATAAACACACCCCCGGTGTTCTCTCCCGTGAACTGGTAAAGGAGACACTGAATCGACAGACGAATCAATACGAAAAGCTGGCAAATATCAGCTATGACAAGGCAGATGGCATCTTCCGCAGCGACAACATGGTCTATGACGCTGCGGTGGATGTGCCGGCGTGCTGCCGGCGTGCAGAAGAGCTTTTTGAACTCTATCAGCGCTGTGCCAACCGCAAGCAGATTGAAACAATCTGCCTCAATTACTTACGGGGCCTTGAGGCCACCAAACTGAGTGTCAATGGTCACATGTATTTTGTTCCCCGTACCCATATGGACCAAGTGGACATTTTTGAGGATTTTATCACACTCCTCAGTGGTCTCAACAAAAGAACGACGCCTTTGATTGTCAACAGCTTTTATATCATTGACGATGCGAAGCAGCGTGAAAAGATGACAGAAGAATTTTATAATGCAGTCAAAAAAGAGATTGCAGTGTATCAGGAAAAGTGTGATTATCTCATCAAAAGCAACAGCCAAAGCCCTGCAATCATGGAACGCTGGGTTTTGAAGGTGCAGGCGCTGGAGGAGAAAAAACGGCACTATGAAGGTGTGCTACAACGGGAACTGAGTGGGCTGGACGACGAGTTTTCTGTCCTTAAGCTACTATCACAGGAACTTCAAGTAAGGTCGAATGGCATTCGCAACCAGCGATTTCAGCAAAGAGCGGCATAAATAAGAGTCAGCAGGGATATCGACAACTTATATCGATATTCCTGTTTGTTCTGACTTATCGATTGGTGCACTCCTTTTAAGAGAATTTGTCGTTCTTAGTATGATAATCGCAGAAGATACAATAAGAACACGCAGCAATAAGCTGCGTGTTCTTTAAGTGATGTTCTATATTACTGTAAGAATGGCAATAAGAATGGTTTTGAAATCTTGTGAAGTACTACGGAGATAAATAAGAGTTATCTTCATAACCCGTATAAAACAAAATTTTGATGATTGGGATACTCTTATCGTATTGTAAAACCGAACAGTTAAGATCGAGCCTATAATTCAACAACTGTTTTCCAAAAGCGCATGCGACTCTACCTTTCACTCAAGACATTAACGGAGAAACTGACAGCCCGAGAGTTAAAGCACGCAGCCTACAAGTGCGCATGGTGGAATTATAGATGTGAACTACCTCAGAATATTGTTCTTCATCTATTTTGATGGGTTGGATTACTAGGAGATCATCGTCATAGGTGAACAGGAAAATCGAGTGCTGGATATCATCTAACGTGAGGAATATGCTCTACGAAAATATCTATTCTAGGAAAGAACCAGATATGAACATACTGGACGAGTGCTCTGACGTTACTCTGTTGCCTTGATAAGCAGTATGTCCTGATAGCCTTTCAATAAATGGGCAGCTACTTTCAGTTGGTTATTTCAATAGTGTTCTAAATAAGTCATCAATATCGTCTGAATGTTCTTTTTGCTTACTAACATATTCCTTGTCTATCCCAAAGACGCTAATGCCGTTTTCGAATACCAAAGATACTTTGTTGATTTCCTTTCCATTAGGACCAATCGGTGCCTTAGCATAAACAAATCGCACAGTACAATCAATTATTGTGCCAATGCCAACATTGTTACTTAAAAGCCAGTCAGCACCAGCACCCGATGCAAACATATCAGTGTCATTTTCGTCGTCAATAAGTTCAGACATGAATAGTGGTGTAACCTCGGTTGAAATCGTATCACCGACTTCGAGTCCCAGAGAATTAACCAACTCATCCTTAATCTTCCAGCCGCCCCATTTTTTATTTATCCGCAGCCGTAAGGGAACTGTTTTGTTTACATATTGTTTAGGCCTTAACCAAAAGCCTTCAAAAAGCTTGGTCCCTTCTTTTAACTCTTGTTCTGTGATTTTTTTGAAATCTGACATGACAATTCTCCTTAAATTGTATTTAACAATGATTGTTTTTCTTCAACATGATTGTAAATATTTGAGTTTGTTCTATAACTATCATTGTGCAAAGAAAGCACCACTTTTATATCTTCAGGATCTAATTGTGAGGGATTATTTAGCTTGCTCATGTTAAAATGTGTTGGTTCCATAATAAAAGAAAATGATTCATATTCTGTAACGCCACGAATATTCCACATGAAACTCCTAGTACGTCTATTCAATATTTGATTCCAAAAAGTATCAACTTTTACATCATCACATTCGGCTAACGTGTGGACGTATTTAAGGACGGAAGATATTCTTATGTTTTTACTTCCTAAAATTTCCAGCAAATAAACAAGTATTTTTGTCCGACTATTACCCCAATATCCATCTAAAGCACGTCCTGACGGCGTAATCAGAGCCTGATAAAGAACATCACCTGCATTTGTGAGCATAAAATAGCGCTCATTATTAGAATGCCGACCGTATAAAAAGCCATCTGACTCCAGCTCTTGAAGTTGATCTTGCAAGTCAGTAGGTGGAATAGGTAGTGTAGCCAGTAAACTTCTATACGTGATTCCAGGGTGCTGTTGAATCAAGTAAACAATACTTTTATTTTTTCTTTGCTTATTTACCGCTTTGAGAGCTTTCTGCTGAATGTGTTGCTCGGCGTAAAATGCATTCACTGTGTCAATCATTTGATACAGCCGAATGTATGAATATTTTCTATCTGAATCCGTCTCCCTATCAAGTTCGTAGTGCCAATAGTCAGCAATACGAGTAGAAAGTTCACAGAAAGAGTTGGGGAGCTGTGTAATGTTATTTGTTATAGTAAAAATGACAAATCTGTTAAAATCTAACAAAGTTCGCTCTTGAATAATTTTTTTCTGAGCAGTAATAGCTATTAATCTGGTACACATGTTTGAAAAAGCGCTTGTCATCTCGGAAGTCAATTGATTGACACGCAGACTAAAATTGTTGGGCATTTGAGAAGACAAACTAATATCATCTTTCCCCCATTCACCCATATGATTACCGCCTATTAGGAAAACAAGCTGTCGCGGTGGGGTAGAAACTGC
>OHAY01001859.1_pt1 | contig 18264 bp, 17 predicted proteins | sample 1577191 | NCBI WGS metagenome assembly OHAY01 (sample SAMEA3541504, study PRJEB24748) | human gut metagenome | biome: human gut; feature: human-associated habitat; material: faeces | place: China | collected 2012 | reverse complement strand
CGTAATATAACTAATAAAATTTGGTTAAGTGGCTGATTATCAGTAACTTTATAGTGTTAAAAAATAATAATTTAATAATAAAATTAGTCCACCCGATTTGTGGTTTCCTTATGGCTATCCTCCCATCCACCCAACTCTTGCAATCCCATAAGGTAATATTTTTTAGATTCGTACTACAAAACTTTATCCTCGAAAAGTATATTATAAAGAAGGAAGATGCGTTCCTTTTATTACTTCTGGCATTTCGATCTCCATAGAAAGTGCCAAACCCTAAACACAAGCTCACTCAAAGCCTCGGCAGGATAATATCTCAGAAGACGAGCGTCACAATACAGGCGAAGGAGGTTATGTTCCAAAACGTGATGCTTGTCATAATGCACAAAATTGCCTCTATTCAAGATGTCATCAAGAAGCATTTGCCCCCTCTTTACATCCATAGATGCAATCATCTTATCCTCTGTCAATCCCATGACCTTATGTAATTTAGAAAAGGTGGTGAGAGAGTGATCCCTCACCACCATAACCATTAACATCCCTTGTTCGCAAGAGCCGCTACAGGAACTGGTTTTAAGCATTGTTGAGATGCCAACTTGCATCCATACCACAGATAACAATCAGATCGCCAGAGGCGAATGGATGCCTCGGAGCACAGCTAGCTCCTCTAACTTGAATTTATGACATCTGTCAGAAGAAATTCCGAACCTCCTGCAAAATGCCTCAATATGTTTTATGTCATCATCAGAATGCCAACTAATCTCCCATTCAACATCCTTGCCTATCGCCTCGTTGATCCTGTCAAAATAGGGCATGTCAACAGCAGAAAGAGAATGGCCAAGAACAGAAATTTTTCTTATAGACGCCAAGCCCTCAAAGAAATCCTCGTTTGCCGCAATAATGCTCTCCGTAGGCTTCATGTTAATGGCATAATAATCCTCAAACCGTCCCAGGGCCTCCTGTACTGCATTATACCTGACAGACGACCTCCAGTTGCCCATAGCCCCGTCCTTCAAGAAATAAGCAAGATACGCAAGCTTGTCATTGGCAAAATAACGTCCCTTCTTGTCTTTAAGGTTAGGTCTATACCTCCGTCTGTGCTCGTTACGTTTCACCCAAGCCTTAAAGCCCCCTTCGTCATCGGCGCTATGCCCTATTATCAAGCTTCCATATCTGTCATGCCTACTGCCATGAATATACCTTATCTGCTTCCTCCCGATACCATAGACCGACTCCAGAAAATCAGTATAATTGAACGTCAGGAACCGGGCATTCTTGTCGATATCAAGCAGACGCTTCTTAACCCCCTTTCCATACGCCAACGTGTTAATCCACTTATGCAGCTGATACCTCATTTCAAACGTGCAAGAGTTGAGCATATCCGAAATGCCGTCCAGCCCCAGATAATAGTCGCAATATCTGAACCCGTCCGAATCTTCGTCACAATCAGGCAAGACAACATCAAGAACATCGAGAACCTTCTCCCTGTTCAGATCAGCCAGATGCTCTTCAAACCGCCACCACAGATTGTTCTCAGCCCATGTTGTCTTTGGGTAGACGCCGCCAGGTGAGCATCCACATGAAATCTCGAAACACCTCAAGCAATCCTTGAAACTTTCAAAACTGTTCATCAGCGACCTCGGTCCGAAATAGAGGTCAAAAGTAGCCAACACATAAGGCCTATGTCTTAGCAGATACTTTCTAAACTCAGCATAAGAACATTTAGCCCCATGATAGCAATCAAATCCGTTTCCGATGATATATAGGTGGTCTGATGTCATATTGAATGTTCCTACCAATATCAGTCTCTCTCAATCCCCATTTTAGAGAACAGCGGATAGACAATATGTTCCAAGATCCAGGTCATGCGTTTCTCAAAAACCTCCAACGTAAACTCCTTTTCAAATTTCGCCCTGCCGGCCTTGCCCATGTTGCAGCGCAAGTTTTCCATCGCCAGATTTTGGACCAAAATAAGCGCAACATCCTTTCTCTCCACATCGCCACATCACAAACGCTGTGCGACCATATAAGCACAATAGCTGTGAGGATTCTTCAGAGCCTCCTCCACCTTTCGGAAGTTGAACTTATGAATGCTCACATGATCAATCAGATCCTGCCATTGCTTCTGACGGAAAGTACGCGCCAAAGCATCGCCAAGCATAATGCTATGGAAGCTGTTCTCACGAGGCATCTTCGCCTCAATAGCAGGAAACTCATGAAGAGCCAAGCCCAAGAACAAGTGGAAGAAATAATAGTCGACCAAACAGTCATAATCCTTCCAATAAGCAAGGACAATGTCAAGGATAGAAGAAACGATTATCTGGTTAGGCACAGCAGCAATGAACCAGTTAGACAAGCCAACAGGCGTCTTCTCTCCACGTCTGAAATAGCGAAAGACCATAAACTCGCTCCGCATGATCCTGTTCCACCGTGCCTGAAGCTTCTCGTTTCCGAAGCCAGAGCAAAAGACCGAAGCATCCATCCAGATGCCGCCATACCTCTTCAGCACAGCCAGACGAAGCAGATCGCTGAACGAAGCTTGCGGAACAAGCCCTTTCCTATATTTCTCGACCACATAGTCTGGCAGCTCCACCCATTGCCGGTAATTGTCCAGGTCAAGCGTTCTGAACTCATAATCGGGCAGATGCCTCTTCTGCGAAGCCAGACACACCCTCACTACCTCAGGAGCCTTGTCCAAGCCTTGAAGCCAAGAGAACCACACAATCTTAGGAACAGCACACCCATCCAGCCCTCCATTATCAGCCATCGAGTCATCGCCTTCAGACCGTTCCTTCAGCAGCCTCCTCTTGTTGTCATCAAGGATATGCCTATATCTCAGGATCAGCCTCTCATCCACCTTCTTTGTGATCACAGGATAAGCAGCCTTCATAGACACCCCTTTCAAGGCACAGCGAATCAAGGCCATGACGCCAGTCCACAACACACCCATACGAGCATATTGCCAGACAAGTCGCCAGCCACCAAACTGAGCGAAACGCGATCTCAATCTATCAAAATCCAACATCTGAATATACAAAGCTTAAGCAGGTGTTCAAAATCAATTTAAACGGATCTTCTCATACCACTCCACCATGGTCTTGGCTTTCACCTCCCATGACAGCTCCTTCTGTCTCTCCTTACAGTTCTCCGACATCTGCTTTAGTAGCGTTCTGTCATGTTCAAGTTCCCTTATAATCTGAGCGAAATCGCGTACCGACTGCTTAGGATTGGATAGAGCAACCTTACGTCCCACCTTATCGTTCACCGCATCGCCTTGTCCACAGGTATCAAAACAAACAACAGGAAGATTATTGCCTATAGCCTCGAGCACCACATGAGGAGTGCCCTCAGCCACACTTGTAAACAAAAACACATCCGACTCTTGCATCAGCTTTTGTACCTCATCATGAGACACGGCACCATGCCATACACACCAATCAGCAATGCCTAAGTCCTTAACCATCTGTCTGTAATGCTCTGCATCACCGCCACCAACGATGTGCAGCTTTACCAGATGATTACCGACCTCAGCCATTGTTCTAAGCGCCAAAGCCAGTTGCTTTCTAAAATCCATCTTGCCGACCCACAGCACGTCAAGCACATCCTTTCCTGTTTTATCCTTCAACGGATGCTCCTGCACATAACAGCCCGTCTCGTTTAGAAGCGGAGAGTCAATGTCCATATATTTCTTGAACGAACGTTGCGAGTTAGAAGAAGCCGAGAACACCACCGCAGCTTGACGTGCAGCCTTAAGCACACGTCCAGAATATCTCAACTGAACGCTAGTCAAGAAATTCTTCAAACGCATAAACAGCTTCGTCTTCACTCCTGCACCATCCAGATAAGCCACAGGGAACTTGTCCTTAGCATCCACAGGCCCCCACACAAACGGCACCCCATTCTCTTGCGACAGTTTCCAAAGATAGCCCGGTTCACGGAATCCGATCATGTTAAGTTGATGCAGCACATCAATCTTCTCTTTAGAGCAGATATCCATCGCCATGAGGTACGTCTTCCACTGCCACTCACGATAGTATTTATAGAAGCGCCAGTCGCCCTGGTTCCAGCACATCTTCCGAATATCCTCCGATACCGGATTATAATAGAAGTGCATGTTCTTCCCTTGTTCCAAGGTAGGCACCACCTCCTCTATCTTATCCCGAAACTCCCCTTCGGTAATAATAAACAACTCACAGAACTTAGCAAGATTGCTCACCCAGTTCCACGCCATTCCCGGCTCACTCCCCATACCGGGCGAGCAAGCGTATGCATTGATTAATATTTTCATACATTAGTTTTTTTCATAAGACCTTCAACATGAATTTCTTTTTAGATAACAAAGAAAATAACCGTCATAACTTTCATGCAAAAAGGTAAAGAAATGAGAATTTATAATCATCCTTTAAAATAAATAGCAAATTATTATATATTTCTCATACTCTCTATCGTATCATCATATCGTTGAAGATACTTGTCAACGATTTGTGTTGCCAAGACATCAAGATGAGAGCATCTACCATAAATATTATTCAACTGAAGGTTCCGTAGCAGCTCTATATTTTCAATAGCTTCAGCAATTGACGAAGACTCGTTCTCGCTTACACTATCATTCAAATCAAATGTTTGACTACTCTCCTGCTTCCTTGGCTTCACCTGTTTTAACAACTGTCTGCAAGACATATAAGGCTTCTTCTGAGCCAACCATTGATAAACAGTTATAAGGCACAACATCTGATAATTTTCCCTCTCATCAAGTTGTTTGATCTCAACGCCGTCAACATAACCATCAAAAACCTGATGAAACAAGCCTTGCATTTTTTTCATCTTATCCTGCGCATCCGACAATAAAACCGTCATTCTTTGTACCTCGTCTATAAACCCCAATGTAGGTCGGTAACACTGTCTGAAGAAGATTGTCAAACAAGTTGAATATTTTGAATACAAAGAGTTTAATTCCCTCAAATTATCTTTTGAGCTTTGGTAATCATCTGCCTGTTCTTTCCTCTTTTCGTAACCTAACCCGAATCTATTTATTTCAGATGCGGGCAACTCTATGTTAGTATTAAAAATCTTGTCGCACACATTTTTGCATGCAAGATCCATTTTGACATTGTGCGCCTTATCTGCCCGATGAATATCATCTATAGCCTGCCAATATTCTTTTACAACATCAACAAACAGCTTACGCAAAGTTATCAATTGATCGCAATAAGCCTTTCTGGAAGGAAGAACATAGCTTCTTTCATATAGATGCACCATCATTACGAGAGGCTCTTTCATTTCGTCGAGCGGCAGGTTTTCCCTGCTTATATGCTTTTCAAAAGTCAAATCAAGATCTTTTAATACATCATCTTTTATAATTTCCGAATGATATACATCTGCCTTTGGAAAAGCTTTTCTCAGCAAGTCAATATGATGGATATTTATGTTATGCATTATATCGCCATTTCCATATTTCTCGCCCGCAGTGAAAAAATCGAAGAAAGTAAGACATTTTACTTCATTATCACAGACATCAAACTCCAAAATATTGTTTTTGATTCGAAATTGCTTAACAAAGTTTTCTTCAAGTTGGTTATAAGTAACAGAATCGTAACCTGCCAGTTTCAGACCGAGAAGCACATCTGCCATCTCATCCAGATCATCAGGGAATTTAGCATCTATCTTAAAGTCAGAGAAAACGGGCTTATAAGAAAGCTGCAAATTACATATCGTCAAGAATTTTGCCAACCAGAAATAGCCACGCCACTCTTTAGGCATCTCCAAGCAAATGGAACTATCGAGCCATTTTTTCAAATAAGAAAAAGCCTCTTTCTGCGAAGCAAATCTTTTCCTTACATCATGCATAGAAATACCGATATGCTTTCCAAACAAATTATCAACAGACTCATCCAGTTCTATTTCCGTGAAGTTAACAGGCACAAAGTATTGCCAACATATAGGTGCTTTTTGCCTTAACCAATCAAACGCAGCTTTATTGTTTTCAATATAATGCTTCACTCCACACCACACCAATGTCCTTGCCACAATATACGCTTGCATAGAGTTGATATTCTTTCCCTCCAATTCCCTTAAAAGAGAATCTGACGTATATTTTCCTTCATCCAAAAGAGCCATAAGAAACAAAGGATTGGTGTTTTCATTTATATGCTCAAACAGTTCCATGCCAATCTCCCATAACCCATTGTTATAATTCCTAAACACCTCTTCAACAATGATATGAGTTCTAATGGGGTGAACATCTGAAAACCCATCATCATTATAATCAAAGAATTCACCATTCATCTGGTCTATACATCGAGACAACTCCATTGGAGAAAGATGACACAACTTGCGAATGGCATCCACAGAAACATTACCCTGCAAGACGTTTGACACAGCTACATACTGAAGGAGGACGGCATTATCTTTATCCAGACGGGCTATCTGTCCAGAAATTCTTGATTTAAGAGGAACACCTTGTGTCAGGAAATACACATATTCGAGCAATGTTTGAGGGTGACCGCTATCATTCCATGCCTCGTCAAATATATCAACACGACACAAGCGTCTTTCGCATAGATTATCAAAGATATCCCTTGCTTCAGACTCAGTTAAATCTACAGCCAGAGTGGAGTAATTAAGATTTGTGTTTACCTTGTTGAAACACCTGTTCCAATCATCTTGCCTAATTGTCACTATACATTTTACAAATGGAGTGTCCTCTATTTCATTTACCACCTGGATCCATGAAGTGTCGTATGGCCGCACATCCAAATATACGAAAGCTTCACTCTTCAAACCTTTAGAAATATCTTTAACGGTAGCTATAATCTGCGATATGTTATTCTGATTCACATACTTAATCTCATATCGTAAAGGGCAGCCACAAATCTTCAAAAAGCGATAAGCCAAACTGCTTTTTCCAGAACCCGAAACACCCGTTATGAAAACGAGACTATTGTCTTTCAGCTTATCATACAGCTGTTGCAACTTTTCTTCCCTTACTACATCATAATTCTTGGCAATATGAAATTCCTTTGCAGATACACCTTGATAATAAGATGTTTCAGAATTAGCATCTTCTTGATAATCTGACTGAAAAAGCGGAATCACCGTTAGTCCAAATTGAGTAAAGAATTCCTTTTGGCGCACAGAAAGCTGAATAATCCGCCCAACCTGGCAACACAAATCGTCATAGGTAGCAGACTTCCGATTTATCACAAGATAGCAAATCCACTGAATCAAATAATCCTTTACAATTAAAGGATCTATCGATGGAAAACGATTATTCAAGACAGATTCCACACAGTTTTCCAACTCAGCTTCCGATTTAGACTGCCATAGGATTTTGGAAGCCAATTTCTTGGAAGAAGCATAATCCAGATGAAGACTTTCCTCTTTTTTGAGCAGCTTTACAAGAGACGAGACCTTGGTCAATTTATCAGAAATCAACCCCTTGTCATTGCCATGCCCTACCGCCACAAACGATATCTTAACCTCAGAATTAGCGTCTAAACTATCCTTGCCACGAGAAAACAAAGAAGTGGATTTTGCCTTGGAAAACAAATCTGCATACCCGATTGCCCCAGAATAACACTTCACCTGTACGGTCTCTATAATCTGGTCACACAGATAAATGTCCAGATCTTCCCTTCCTTCAGGCATGAACACCTCTTTAGAATCAGCCGACTCCAACATCCTATACAACGTATAGAGATATTGAACGTGATAGCCATATAATGTTGAAGCTACGGACATTGTTAAAATCTTTTTCTCAAATCTAACACTTTCCTTAATCTTGATTTTCTAAAAGTCAATATTAAGCATTTAATATCTCCTCATACAACTTCTCTATGCTCTCATTCACCATAACAGGAGCGAACACCTTTTCTCCGAAACTCTTTGAATATCCAGCCATGTCCCTGCGAAGTTCAGGAGATTCCATCAATCTGCGAAGCTGCACAGTAAGAACATCAGCATCATCAAATGGGAATGTGAGACAGTTCTTTCCTTCTTTTATCACATCAGGCAAACCACCCACGATAATCTTTACAGACATCTATTCAAAGCAAAGATGTTCACGATTATGAAGAAGTAATATTTTAGTAATTTCATCTTGGGTTTCTTCTATAAATCTGTCAAATTTTGCAATCATCCGCTTTTTTGCAGATTCCTTGTCTTTACCCTCAAGGATCGCCTTTAAACCCTCCATGGCAGAAATACGAAACATAGGTTCACTCTCTACTACACGAAAAGCGTCATCATAACCAACAAACGTCTTCAAGCCCATCTGTTTTAATTCAGGCATGAGTTCTTCAGCACACTTACATGAAATAGTATATAATGTTTTGCCAGAAAGATTGTAATTTGTTGTTTGAGTCGAAATAACAGCATCATAATTCTCATTGTAAACCCCATATGTATCACCATGAGATGCTACAAAACATATAGTATACTTATCCATTTGTGCTACTACATTTTGTTCTATTAAATGAGGGGGACAAACTGATTTATAGCTATGTTGATAATCAACACAGAATTGCTTGGCATCATCTGCACACGATTCAAAAAAAGTGTGCAACTCTGTATCAGGAGCATTATTATATGCAATCATTACACTTTCCATTATTTGTTCTCCTGTTCTGCGTATTTATACAAATAAAATTGATTGACCATCTGTTCCATCGCTTTTCCTGCTGGTGTCTGCATTCTAAGTTCAGATAAAATATCTTTCCATGTATATTTCTTTTCAACTGTTGAATACGCTTCTTTATCAGCAATTTCAGGATGTCGTATAAGCCATCTCTCAAGGATACAATCAAACCTTGATTTCCAAATAGAGCGAATTTTTTCTATATTTTCCTTTGCGCCATCTTCATCTGTATTTTTAATAAAAAAGATATTTTCTGTATTTATAAGTTTTATAAGGTCATCCGATTTTAGTTGATTCATTGGATTCGCCGACATCATAACAACATAGATAAGCGCTGTCTTCTTACGTATTGCGATAACTGCATCTATACCTTGCCATACAGATCCAAACTTACAATCCATGAAAATTATCATCCGCTCAGACATATGATTATCTACAAATGTCATAGCAGCCTCTACATTATCAAAGTACGTTATTAGTGCATCTGTAGCATAATTTATTTCCATATTGATGATGAAAGGATCCATCTTACCCATGGTATCATCAACTATTATAATATGAAATTTATTATCATCCATTTTTATTATTTTTTAAAAGGTAATTCAATATGAACTGTAGTTCCAAGTGGGGCAAACTCACTGTTCTGAATAGAAACAGTACCTTTCAATGCCTGTACTCTCATTCGTACTGCATAAAGTCCTATACCTCCACCACCTTGATCAGCTGTTGTTGTATTATAAATACCAAATACCCATTCACGTTTCTCAACAGGTATTCCACAGCCTGTATCCGAAAAATCCATGACCAATTTGTCATCATGAGCCTTAATTGTACAGCGATAAATCTTTGTTTTACTGTTCTTCATCGCCTTAATAGCATTGTTCGTAAGATTCTGAACAATATCATAAAAGAACATTTCATTGCAGTTAAGCACCAAATTATCTTCTATAAATACTTCTTTTTTTATACCTTCTGATTCAAATTCGTCAGAATAAGAGTTTAACAAATACCCAATGAGTTGTTTCAAGTCCACATCTGAAAAAGGAAGATTGGTCTTAGAATAATCAAATAACTCATCTGTAGCTCTTTCTAGATTTTTCATTTCTGCATAAATTTGGTTTGCATACAACTTAAAATATTCATTTAACAGCTCATTAGGGAAACGTTGCTGAAAGAATCTTGCCATACGTCTAATTTTACCCATTGCAGTCTTTACGGCATGGGCAACATTGATGGCATCTTCTTGCCGGCTCATGATACGAAGATACATATTCTCGTGTCGTGTATGTTCCTCTTCTGTTTCATGTTGATTTTTGGCGGCAGCTTCAATGCCATGCCACGCTTGCATGGCAAAATTCCTAAGAGGAACAAGTTGTTCGGAAAGAGAAGGATTATCTTTAGTCAAATCATCTACTTTCTTTAAAATTTTTGATATATCAGTTCCTGCATCTTCAATTTTTTTTGTCTGTTCTGATTTTTTTTTGCTACCAATATATTTCTTGTATTGTTCAAGAGCCTCTAACTGAAGGATTATGAAAGCCTTTAATTCAATATACTCTGGAGTAGAAGTAAAATCTTGTCTGTTAGTTGCATCAATGATGTTTGGATTACCATCTTTTGTGATATTCACTATTCCAATTAGCTCACGAGTACTAATTTTGTCAAACAAGCTAACCCAAAGCCTTTTATCAATTCCCAAAATATCACGTTTCTTGTCCGAAGCCTCTTCTTGTTCTGCAAAAGGAGTTGTAATTACACCGTCACGATATATCTTTATTCCATCAATTTTTGCTCCTTGGTACTTGCGACGAAATGCATCACGAGCCTTAGCGTCAAAATAATAAAGTTCCATAGAAATACCTCCAAAAGATTTTATATTAGTTTCTTTGACTTCGATATTTCCTGTTTTCTCGTTAAAAAGCAAGCACTGCTGTTTACCGTTATAGAAAGTTATGGATGCAGAAGCAGTGGCAAGATTACGTCCATCAACCTTGTATTCATCAGACCATGTGTTTATACTATATTCTGGGGCAATCACATGAATACGGAAAGGAAACTTTGTCTTCTCAAATGGAGAAACAATTCTAGAAGATTCCCTTATGAGACGATTAATATCGTTCCGTGACCAAACGTCACGAGCCATAGACACCTTTAAGATTGTACCCGACTTTTGGATTTCTTTTGTGGGCATATAGCAATAAGAGTTTTCTATTTCAGTAAACAATCGAATATCAGACGAATTATCGTTTAGCTGATTAAAATATTTTCTCCAATCTATATATACATTGAGCCAAGAATTGGCACCAACTTGTTTTGTTATTATATTTAACCTGTCTCCTAATTTGTCAACAGCAAATCTTCCAATTCCTTTTTCACCAACACATCGTCGGCAAATGGGAGCGGGAGATATAGGATTACGACGTTTGCAGGAAGTACCAATTACCATCCATTTATCACGCACATCCTCAAAAGACATACCAATACCATTATCACTGATAGAAATAACAGAATCACTATTAATAGTGCCCACTTTGTCAAATTCCACAGTCACTACAGTAGCATTTGCGTCATAGCAATTCTTGATGAGCTCAAACAAAGCTGTTACACGATCTGTAATCAGATCGCGTCCTATCAAACGGAATGTGCTTACATCAAAGCGCCATTTCAAGGTATTATTTTCTTTGTTCATACGGAGTACACCTTATATGTTGTTTGATACTTTCAGCAATCATTTCACCTAATCTTGGAGGAACAGCATTACCTATATAGCGTGAAGCCTTAGTCAACGACACCGCCTCTTCATCAGAGAAGAAATGATATGTTACAGGAAACGTTTGCAATAATGCAGCTTCTCTTGCAGATATTGCTCTATTTTGCTCTGGATGTCCAAATCGTCCATTACCTAAGCCTGTACATTGGGTTGTTATTGTAGGACTTGGTTCATCCCATTTCATTCTGCCATATACACTGCCAAAACTTTTACCGCTTGCTTTCTTATGACATTCAAGAACAAGCTCTTTTGGCCAGTTTTTCCAACTTCCCCCATAAGGCGTAGCTTCTATTCGTCGTTGGTTTATTGCTGTTAATGAGCCACATTTATGTAATGGATCATTTATATCAGATTCTCCTGCTTTTAGAGGAGGTAATTTTCCAATTGCATCTCTAACGGTTACATAAGATTCCGGCTTATGTGTTGGTGGAATCATTTTTATCTCGCCATATCTAGATGCCAACAAAACAAGACGCTTACGAGTTTGCGGGACACCATAGTCGGGACAATAAACCACTTGATAAGAAACCTTATAACCATAGTTTTCAAGTGTTGAAATAAAATCTGCTAGTACATTCTTCAAACGGAACGTGGCAATAGAAGGCACGTTTTCCATAGTCACAATATCAGGAAGGACCTCCTTAACAAGACGACCAAATTCATAAAGTAAATCATATTTGTTAGGATCCTTGTCCTTATTCTTAAAAGCATATGAAGAAAATGGTTGACAAGGAGCACACCCTGCAAGCACCCTAATACTTTTTGGCGAATAAAGTGGAAGTATATCTTCTGCAGTAACATCCTTTATGTTTTTGTAGACAAATAATGCTTTATTATTAGTTTCATAAGCATACTTACACGTCTTGTCAAGATCATATCCTGCAAGTATTTTTAAACCAGAACATTTCATACCAAAACTTAACCCACCAATTCCACAGAACAAGTCAACCACCTCTATCCGAGGCAGCCTTCCATAACGTTTATGTAGTTTTGGTTCTGTCATAATGGTTGTATTTATATTTGTATTTATATTAATATGAAGCGTCTAATAATTATATATGCATATAGTTTTGTAATTTCATCTCGCATACTCGGTGCAAAAATACAAATAATATTTGAATTATTCTATCCTAAACGCACTACAATTGCATTTTACCAACAAAACAGCGACAGCTTGACACAAAAAGCAGACAAAATGTCATCAAAAATATACAAATATAGACAAGTTATATACCTATATATTTAGCTGTTAAAATATACACATGTTTATAATCTATAAGACAAGTTTCTCTGCATTCAACAATATGAAAAGAATATTTTCACTGCACTCATTTAGATCTTTGGCTAATCACCAATTCTATTTTATCAAGTCGGAGCATTACTGTCCCACTTATAACAGGCCTATAACAAAAACATCATCTTATCAATACTGCATTCCAGATAATAGGAATTTGTGTTCCTATCCACTTAATGATGTCATCAGCATTGTTGATTAAATATGGTAACACTACGATAAGGGCAATGTTCCATACATATCTCAAGACCTTGACTCCATACAATTTGTCCAGTTTCTCAACATTATCAAAAGCCTTGTCATCATTCTGCAAAAGCAACTTTTCCCTTTCAACCTTTTTGGCTCTATAAAAAGCTTTCAGAGATGATATATACAGTTTTGCACTCCATCTGGCATGATTCACCCTATTTAAAAACAACAGAGATACAATAAACCCAACCCACCAATTGGCGAACTTAAAACAGAACCACAAGACTATGAGAATCAAGCCTTCATTATAAACGAACGTCTTAAAAAGAAAGTTGTGAATCTTGGCAAGTCCACCATTGTGGTCAGGGTTATATAAATCGATTTTTAACTTTTGGTGCTTTAATGCCTCAAAAACAGGAAAATACAAAACAGCCATGTTGTATACATAAAGCAGCGACGCCACCATCATCACCCCGCTTAGCATTAATGCAAAAGAACATATATGAAAAGACGAGTTAGAAAAGTAGTTATATACAACTAACGAACCGCCTCCTATCAAGCAACCCAAAACAGAACACTTATAAGAACCAGCTTTTAGGTTTCTGTCCTTTACATATTTTATCTGACTTAGCATATTGATATTGCCATCAACATTTTCGAACAAGTTCAAATTGTAAGCCCTTTGAGCAAAGTAATTGTAAAATGAAGCCAGTCTTATTCCGCTCCAAAGAACCAACATCAACAACAAGAGATAAGGCAATACCTGTTTATACAAACAAGCCGTTTCTTGATAAGTCATTCCAAAGAACTCTCCTGTCCAGGGCTGTGCAAGACGCAGCAACAGATAAGACAATAAAACGCAGAATATAGAGATAAGGAAAGGAACAACCGATATCAGTTCTTGCTTAGAAAGAAAGTAAAATTCAACAGGTTTAATCTTCACATCATCTACATTTTGTACATTCACAATCCTCTTGAACATTGCAATATTTTCATTGGCAGGAATATCGAAATCTTCTATCACACGAGCACACCGTTCCTTGTCATGCTTGTCAAAACGACGCAAAGCAAGCAAGAACACATGTTCAAGCGGAAAATGTTCGTACCGTATCATAGGATAATCAAAAGCATGATGAATAACATTGTCTCTAAAAGCCAATGCCTTTTGCTTCCAAGAACCTTTTCCTTCATATACCGCAATAACATCATTACTTATTTCCCTGCATTTATCATCGGTCAAATAAAAGTCATAGTGCTCCTTGCACATATAGTTTCTATATATGCTATGGTGGCACCCGGAAATGTTACAATGTTCTTTATTGTATTTCATCTTTCGCGGTATGTTCTTATCGCATCAACAGTTTAGTGTAAATATCCTCAAGAGCACGATTAAGATTCTTGACATTGAATGTCGTATGTGCCAACGCTAAAGAGGCATCTGCAATCTTTTCACGAAGTTCATCATCGCTAATCATTCTCTCCAGTTGCCTTGCCAATACATCCACATCGCCCACAGGAAAGACCAATGCATTCTCTCCGTCAACCACGATGTCAGGCAAACCACCCACTGGGGTTACCACACAAGGAATGCCATAGGCCCAGGCATCAAGCACGCCCATTGGGAAGCCCTCGCCATCACTTGCAAGACAATAAATAGAAGCACGTTGGAAAGCAAGGTCTTTAGCATGACCATTCACCCATCCTAAAAACACAACTTGGTCTTCTATACCACACTCCTTTGCAACAACTTTTGCCTTATCTATCTCACCATTGCCAGCAATCACAACTTTCCAGTCAAGATGCTTTTTTGCGATCTTAGCGAAGCTTCGAATCAAGACAGCATATCCCTTGCGAGGTATCACCGTGCCTGCAAACAAAATTTCATTTTGCTTAAGTTCTGGCTTACGTTCTACTATCGGACAAGGGTTATAAAGCACTTCAATATGTTCTGTCAAGCCCAGAGCATCTTTTATCCATCTACGCCATTGCTCAGATAGCACCAGCACCAAATCTGCTTTAGAGAACAGATTACGATACAGCTTCTGATTGTTAAGCTCATAAAGGAATTTCTCATTTGAAGGATGGAAATGCAAAATTGTCTTCTTGTGCAACAACTTAGCTAACACAAAAAACAATTTCTTTCTCCTTGCCGACTGCGTTGTTGCTACATGTATATGCACTATATCATACCACGGCAGCAACACTGCATATTCTATCAGCGCGGTAACAAGATACCACAATTTCCTCCATACCGGACCATCTCGATGCGTCTGAATCCACCGACAATGAAATTTCTTCCATTGCTCGCCAGTCTCATGAGCTTTCACAACCGAAGTAATACCGCCACGAGTCTTTCTACTCGTGGCTACAACTAACACTCTTGGATTATGTTTCATAAAATCAAATACGTTTTACGATCCAGTTATTAATCATGCTCATTCCTTTTGCCACAATAATTGTACACATAAGACCAAGTATGACAAACAACCAATCATTAATTATCCATTCACGACAAACAAGCAGCGTTGCCCCTTGCACAAGATAAACTTCGTAGAAGTACTTAGAATCATAAGATTTTAGAAGAAACGTTTCATATTATTCCAGCAACCAAACATAGAGATATCAGAATAACAGCAGTTATACTGTCCTTTTTCTATTTTCTCAATAGCCTTAACCCAATCATCTACAGAATCCACAATTTCCATCCCTTTCGTATACGTTTCATCATGATAAGGATTGCGAGTAATGATAAGCGGCTTTTGCAAACCGATGGCATCTGCTATGGTAGAAAGCCCAACGCAATAGTTCAGCTTGTCTTTTCTTAGCGGGCATACCAAAGCTTTGGCGTTCGCCATTGCATCCAACATTTGTGGATATACATTACCAGAGTTTTCCGTTATAACCACCTTTATGTTTGGGATATCCTTACACTTTTCTACTAAATCAGAATAATCGTTCCCTGCATGACTCTTTGCAGTCATAATCTTCAGCGGGGCTCCTGTACGTCGGAAAGCCTCTATCAAAACATCAAAGTCACGGTTCTCCTTACCTGTAGATACAAACCATTTGCCTTCAGTTTTCTCTACCTTATTATAAAAATCCATATCAGGACCCCAATAAGGAACAGAACATTTCTTTGCATTTACCAGACCAGCCCTAATCGTTTCATCCATAGTCTTCGTGCTCAGAAAAAAGAGATGCTTAGGTGCTTTCAACAAGACCAGATATAACAGTGACTTCCATCCACGCTTCACCTTCGGTTCATGGTGCAAAAAAGCACAGATTGGTGTCTTCGACACCCCAAATGCGGTAAACAACAAGAGCAACAGGTGGTTACGCAAGTTGAGGTTGGGAATGAAAATGATGTCAGGACGGTGTTTTCTCACCAAGTTCCAGTCGTTCATCAGCGCTTGGCTCTCATCCTCCCAGACCACTTCATTTCCGTCTCTTTCCATCTCAACGGCCCCATAGAGCCAATGCGAGGGGTTGATACCCTCGCGGTAATAGCGATAGGTGTCAGTACGAGCTATATATAAGATTTTCATAAATTATTATTTGCTATTACAATATTTCAAAACAGCCTGTTTTATACTTAAATATATAAAAGGCAAAACCAAACCAGACAGAGTATATGGAATGAACCAATAATTGTTGTTGATGCCATCCAATAATATGAGATTAGACAAAGTGTTAGGATTTCCAATGCCAAAAGAAACCATCATTTTACTCAACAAGTGGAATCCTGTAAAATGGAAAATCAAGATATAGAGACTGTTTCGTCCCATCCATGCAAAGAAACGGTAACAATTCTGCGCATTCTGTTGGCAAAACAAAACAATTCTCCGAATAAAGACAGCACCTGCCAAAGTCAATATCGGAAATGCTCCCAATGGACCAATATTGTCAGAAGCAAGCTCAATTTTCACATAAAAGGCAGCAAACACGAGTAATAAAAATGAAGCTCCGACACACCATTTATTCTGTACAAGTTGACTGTTCTTCAGTTCATAGCCCAAGAATATGGCAATAACAATCCCCATATCCCTATTCATAGAATAGAACATATGCATATCTTTCTCACAGAAAATCCAACCTATGAGATATATTACCACCACCACAGTCCATTGCAGCCACTTTTTAGGAATCAAGCACACAATATAGGTAATGACAAGTCCTTTGAATAAGCTTTGCATGAACCATAGAGGTACCAGCAAGTTCTCAACATCCTTGAATAAAGCAGTCATCAACAGTTTCTTTAGCATATAAGTCATGCTATACTCATCCCCATACCATCCAATGAAGTAAAAGACATTATGTAACAATACATACATCCCCCCCCATTTCACAAACGGCCAATATAGTCCTTTTAGCTTTTTCTTAAGAAAAGGCAAGAATCCATCTACACCTTTAGCCTTGAAGAAATGTCCACTGGCATAATAGAACAAACCCATATGGAACAGATATATAAAATTTCTCAGATAGTTGGGACACCCGCTATGTCCGACCACCATCAACAGGATAGCAATACCCTTGATTGCATCCCAAGTTAAGTCACGATTAGTTGATTTCATCTAACAGATATTATTGAAAGCGCATAATTTTGCAACAGTTACAAACTACAAATTATTTTCATTTTTTACAAATTGCCGATTGTGGTACGCAGGGTACTGTTTCCATTGCTCACCCATATCCTGAGTTTTTATGATAGGCGTTATACCGCCTCGTTTCTTACAAGAAGTCGCGACAACTAAAACTTTAATAATCATATTATAGCACATCACTCCGTTAAGTTTTTGACAATACTGTAAGCCCATTTCATAAACTTGCTCCAAAGATGGATGTTTTTTATATTGTCCATCCTAAATCATTTACCAAATAATAATTTATGACAAAAAGGCAATTGTTTTATTATCAAGCTGACTCCTATAGACAAAAAACAAAGAAACAGCGAACAACTGCCAATAATCATAAATTCCATCACATTAGAAAAGGCATGACCATAACATGTTTGGACATGACTTTGTTCCAAATAAACACATACGCTGTTAGGCAATCTGAATAGAAGCATAAAATGAAGAAAATATATCTGCAACGTATATCGTCCGATTGCAGACAACATAGAAACCGTCTTCCTTGCCAAGCTTCCAACTATGACTTCATTGTTTTCCTTCATTGTTTCACAAAAATCTTTGACTACATAATAAGCAACCAAACAAATCACTACACTTTGGACAATTAAAGGAACCATGTTTGTCGTTAGACTAACAACAAGAACACCCAACAAAACCAATTGTATCCATCGGTTAATTATTAACTTTTGGAATATATCGGCTCTACCGATATTGTCCGTGGATGAGAGGCATGGCTACTAGCCAAATATCC
>OHAY01001858.1_pt1 | contig 18272 bp, 18 predicted proteins | sample 1577191 | NCBI WGS metagenome assembly OHAY01 (sample SAMEA3541504, study PRJEB24748) | human gut metagenome | biome: human gut; feature: human-associated habitat; material: faeces | place: China | collected 2012 | reverse complement strand
TTCTCCCGGCGCAGAAAAACTCCTCCCGGCTTCCAGCTGAAGCCACTGCGGCCGCTGGGCATCAATCGGATACGAAAAGATCTCGTCCGTCGTCCCGACGATTCGAAATCCTCTGTAATTATCGCCAAATGCCAACGGCACTGCCAGCTGCACATGAGAAGACTGTGCTTTCATTTCATTCACTACGGCATAGGGGATATTCCCTATCGGCCGATCTTGCAGAAACACACTGTTGAGCACCAGCTGATTGTCGCTCCCTTTTGCGCCAATCAGCAAATCAAACGGTTCCGTCGCTTTCGTCATGCCCTGCTGAAGTCCATGGTTAAGAAGCAGCACAAATACAGACACGCCTACGGCCAGCGCGGTAACCACGATCAAAACCAGGTTTTGCAGGAACCGGTATCGTATATTCTGCCATGCCATTCTAATCAGCATGCGTCATCCGCCCTTTCTCTAAATGCAGTGCCAGCGAAAACTCTTTCATGACTGCTTTATCGTGAGAAGCCACAAGCAGCACTGCCTCATGTTCCCGGCTGTACCGCCGAAGCAGTTCCATCACCATCCGGCTGTTTTGTTCGTCCAGGCTTGCCGTCGGTTCGTCGGCCAAAATAATCTGCGGTTCTTTTATAACGGCGCGAACGGCGGCTACCCGCTGCTGCTCGCCTACGCTGAGCTGTCCGGGATAACGGTCTTCATAGTCGTCCAACCCTACGGCTTCCAGCAGCTGGGAAATCACACCGGATACATTCGGAATCTCTTTGCCGGAAAAATATAGCCCGGCCCGAATATTTTCCTCTACCGTAAGCGCCGGCAGCAGATTAAACTGCTGAAACATATATCCAATATATTCGCCCCGCCATTTTGCCAGTTCCTGCTCTGTCATATGGCTAATATGAAACGGCCCTGCCCAAATATCGCCTTCAGTCGGCCGTATAATTCCTGCCAGGCAGTGAAGCAATGTCGATTTGCCCGAACCGCTCGGTCCGGTAATCACCCACTGCTGCCCTTCACAGATCCGAAGCGATTCTATCTGAAGCGCTTGCTGCCGTTTGGAAGCGCCGTCATGATATTCTTTTTTCAGCTGTTTGATAATAATCATTTGGCGTCTCCTTATAACACACTAATATTATATGCGTGAATGCGCGCCTGACTGACAAAACCGGTATCCGGATCTACTTCGCTGCCGAGCTCAAGCGTTCCCGTAACCTGTATCGGCGCATCAAACGGCAGCGCCGTTACCGGTTCACTCACTTTCACCACAATAATATCGTCCGGCCAGTCCGCATCTGTTGAGCAAAACGGGCACACCGACATCGGCACGGCCGTGAGTACAAAAAAGTTGATAGACGGTTTCAGCGGCGGCGCCATAAATCCTTCCATCGTAATCTCGCGTCCCGCGAGCTGCTGCATGGTATCGGAAAAGGTATACCCATATGCAGAAGCACTGCTGTACATTTCATCAAAAGAAACGTAATCAGCAGCGGCTTCACTGGGAGTACCTATATACATGCAGGTCGCTGCCGTCACGGTCAACGCCACTCTTTTTACTATAGCTTTCATTGCGGTCTCCCCACTGTTTTTTATTTTATATTTTTATTTCCTTCTACCCCCAGCGCCCGGAGCATACCGAAGAATACTTCCGTATTGTCCATCACACCGTTGAAGTATTCCGAGCCTGGCCCCTGCGCCATCAGCACAACGTCATCTGCCGAATGCACTTCCTGTGTTTCGTCGGCAGGAATATTGCCCGGCATTACTTCTCCTTTATCCCCCAGCAGCGATCGGGCCGGATTAGGAATTGCCCTGCCGTTTTCGCTCAGAGCCGGCGGCGTAGGCACATTATTGAACCGGTAATTTACATAATGAGCCGGGTGATTGGCATACTGTACGGCCAGCGTAACGTCCGGATCAGGATTATCCGGGAATCCATCGCGATCGGCATCTTCAAATGTCGGCCACCCTGCGTTTTGATACGTTCTTACTGCTTCCGTACCTGTTTTTCCATCGTTTTCATGATATGTTCCGGTAATGCTGATGCCATGTCCGTGATCGGCTACAACAATGATCAGCGTATTGTCGCCATGCGCTTTGGAATATTCTTTGGCATATTCGATGGCTTTATCAAATTCGATCGTATCATATGCAGCGCGCTGCCAATCCATTACATGCAGCTGTTTGTCAATGCTCGCGCCTTCGATCATCGCAAAAAATCCATTCGGGTTCTTTTCCAGTCTGCTGATGGCTTTTTTCGTCATATCCACCAGTCCCGGCTGATCAGTAAATCCTTTGAGCACATTTGGATTTTTCAGCATCGCCCGGTCTACATACACATTCATATTATCCATATGAAACAGGCCAAGAATCGGTTTATCTGTCCCGGCATCTTCCAGCTGCGTTTTATTTTCTACAAATTGGAATCCGGCTTCTTTAAACTGGGCAATCACATCAACGTTATCTTTCCGTTTTGATCCCGGGATATTCATCGGAATAAACTGCCGGGCTCCGCCGCCAAGGATAACGTCAGGCCGATGTTCTTCTGCCAAAAAGTTCTGTGCAATAAAGTTCTGTTCTGCCCGGCGTCTGGTGTGAGCCGCCATAGCTGCCGGCGTCGCATCGGTAATATTTGCGGTAGATACCAGGCCGATAGACATTCCTTTGGTCCGTTTTAAAATTTCAGAAATATTTTCTACTTTGGGATCGTCCAGCGGATCCGGCGTACTATTGGCATATACGCCCATGGCATTGACGACGGATTTATTTCCCGTTGCATATGCCGATGCACTGTTAGCCGAATCGGTTACGAGTGAATCGTATCCCGATGTGGTGATCAGCGCCATATGCGGCATCGTTTCCATTGCCAGCAGCCCGTTATATTTACCTTCCGTAATTCCTTTCGACAAGATACGAGCTACTTCTTTTGCCTGCATACTCATGCCGTCTCCGACAAATAAAATAACGTTCTTAGCTTTTTTCTGCGCTTTTTCCTGTACTACCGTATAGGCGGCAGCACTTTTGCTGGTTCCCAGCGTATCCGTTGCCGCTGCTTCTACGGTATACGTTCCTGTTTTAGGAAACGCTGCATTTTTGATGGAATAGGTCGTAATGCCGCCCTGGCTTTTTATCTCTCCTGTTTTGCCAAAAAAATCACCTGCGTCTTTTCCATCGATCGTTACCTGGATATCTTGAAGTCCCACAGCATCCTTCACTTCTACTTCAAAGTCAAACTGCTGCCCCTGCCACAGCTTGGCCCGATCGATTGGCAGCACCTGTATATCCGCGGCTTCCGCCGACAAGCTCATCCCCCAGGATAATCCGCTTACTACCGCTGCTGCGGCCAGCGCATTCCAAAACTTTTTCTTCATCTCATGATCGTTCATAATTTCAGCCTCCTGCTTATCGTTTCTATGGCTATATCTAACCACGTTCTATGCCTATCATCAAGAAATATCTATGTAAGCCTTCCGTAAGAATTATGTAAAACCCAGTGCCGGCGCGCGTTTTTCCCTATTGCAGTTTTTATTTTTTACTTAATTGTTTATTCTTTTATACAAGTTCTATACAAAACGTTTCCGATTAAACGACAAAAAGCAGGCTCTTTATACAAAGAGCCTGCTTTCATTTCTTGCACTGCAGATCTTATTTTGCTTCGATTTTTTCGATGCCGTTCATATATGGCACCAACGCTTTTGGAATAACCACGGAGCCGTCTGCCTGCTGATAATTTTCTAAAATAGCAGCCACGGTACGGCCAACGGCTAAGCCGGAACCATTGAGAGTATGTACATATTCCGGTTTGGATTTTGCATCACGGCGGAATTTAATATTTGCCCGGCGTGCTTGGAAATCTTCCGTATTCGAGCAGGAAGAAATTTCCCGATATTTATTTTGCCCCGGCATCCACACTTCTACATCATAGGTTTTTGCCGCGGAGAATCCAATATCCCCGGTGCAAAGCGTTACGACATGATACGGCAAGCCCAGCAGCTGGAGCACTTCTTCCGCATTCTGCGTCAGCTTTTCCAATTCGTCATAGGACGTTTCCGGCGTACAGAATTTTACCATCTCTACTTTATGGAACTGATGCTGGCGGATCAGCCCGCGCGTATCCCGGCCGGCGGAGCCAGCTTCTGCACGGAAGCAAGGCGTCAGCGCCGTGAAATAAATCGGCAGTTTTTCCCCGTCGATTACTTCATTGCGGTAATAGTTCGTCAGCGGTACTTCAGCCGTCGGCGTCATGAAATATTCCAAACCTTCCAAGCGGAACATGTCTTCATAGAATTTCGGCAGCTGTCCCGTACCAATCATGCTGTCCCGATTGATAATATACGGCGGAATCATTTCCTGATATCCATGTTTTTCCGTATGCAGGTCCAGCATAAAATTGTACAGAGCCCGTTCCAGCCGCGCTCCCAGCCCTACATAAAACGTAAATCGGGAGCCGGTAACTTTGCCAGCCCGTTCCGTATCTAAAATGCCCAGTTTTTCCCCAATTTCCCAGTGATTGAGCGGTTCAAAATCAAACGCTGCCGGCTCGCCCCAAGTCCGGGCTACCGGATTGTCGCTGTCGTCTTCCCCATAGGGAACGGTTTCGTGCGTCAGGTTCGGGAACGTCAGCTGAATTGCTTTCATTTCCGTTTCCACGTCCCGCAGCTGTGCGTCCAGTACGGCGATTTCATCTCCGACGGCACGCATTTCTACGATCTTATCTTCCGCATCTTTTTTCTCCCGTTTCAGCTGGCTGATCTCTGCCGTCACTACGTTGCGTTTATTTTTCAGCACTTCTACTTCCTGCACCAGCGCCCGCCGCTTTTCGTCCAAATGTAAGAAAGCGTCCAGATCCGCGCTGTTATGACGGTTTTCCAAATTCTTTCGTACCAACTCGCTATTTTCACGAATAAATTTTACATCTAACATGGCTCTCGTCCTCTATTCTACAGTTTTTTTATGTTTTATATTATAGCCTCAGAGACCTTTTTGTTCAATACCGCTGAACAAAAAGCCCATATGGTTTGTATTGTTCATCAATACCAAACGCCAATTTTTTCCGTCGTACTCCAATACATTGATACAGGTGTTATCCTGTTTCACTTGCCAAAATTTGTTTAAGTCCATTCCCAGAATACGGCAGATCACGACTTTGTTTACCGCATCGTGCGCCGCTACCAGCAGCGTCTTCCCGTCCTGCCCTGCAGCCATTTCTTCAAAAAAAGCAAAGCTCCGCTCAGCTACCGCTTCCAGATTTTCCCCGCCTTCTCCCGGCATCTGCACCGTTGCCGGCATATGTTTCCATGCCGCAAACTCTTTTGGATACGCCGCGGCAATTTCTTCTGCCAATACCCCTTCCCAATCGCCATGATGGATTTCTGTCAGCCGCGGATCCGTATGCACCGGCAGGTTATGATAGGCAGCGCAGTATCCGCAGGTTTCATACGCTCGTTTAAGCGGGCTTGCCCAGCAGGCGTCAATCGGCACGTGCTCCAAAGCCTTAGCCAATTTCTTTCCTTGTTCTATGCCGCGCGGGCTAAGGGGCGTATCTTCCTGTCCCTGATAGCGTCCTTCTATATTCCAAGTGGTTTCGCCGTGGCGAACTAAAATAAATCTCGTCATTCTATCTCCTTACCCTTCACAATGTATGAGTTTGACATCTAAAATCCCTTCGATCCCCCGAAGCTGCAGCATGATATCGTTTGGAATGTCCGCCGCTACGGCGATCGCCATGATATTCATTCCTTCCTGCGTCGTTTTTCCTACCTGCATACCGGCTATATTGATTCCCGCACTGCCGAGTATCGTGGCAATCTGGCCGATCATATTCGGCTGATCCACATGCGGCGCCAGCAGCAGATAGCCATGCGGATCTACATCGACCCTGTACTGATCGATCTGTACGATTTTTGCTTCTTTATTGTCAAACAGCGTACCTACGATGCAGTGCGTTCCTTTATCGGTAACGATATGAACAGTCATGGCTGTCGTAAAATATCCCGAACTATTAGATTTGATTTCTTTTACGTCAATATTTCGTTTCTTAGCAATCGACGGCGCGTTCACATAGTTTACCGAATCCTGCAAAATCGGATTGAGGAGTCCTTTTAGGCAAGCCGTGGTAAGCGCCTGCGTTTCCGTTTCTGCTAGCACGCCCGTATATTCAATCCGCACTTCTTCTACCCGGCCTTCGGCCCGATAAATCCCAATCGTTCCCATTCGTTCCGCCAAATCAAAATACGGTTTAATCACGTCGATAACATTTTTAGGAATTGGCGCCATATTGACAGCGGTCATAACCGGCCGGCCTTCCAACGCGTCGATCACGCCTTCCGCTACGTCTACAGCTACGCCGACCTGCGCTTCCAGCGTCGATGCGCCTAAATGCGGCGTCTGCACTACGTTCGGCAGTCCTAAATACGGATTATTTTCCTTGGTCAGCGGTTCTTCCGGATATACGTCGATAGCAACTCCGGCTATTTTCCCGCTTTTAAGCGCCGCTGCTACCGCCGGTCCGTCTACACAGCCGCCACGCGCGCAGTTTACGATCCGTACGCCGTCTTTCATTTTCGCAATCGTATCCGCATTGATAATATGTTCTGTTTCTTTTGTCAGCGGCGTGTGAATCGTTATATAATCCGCTTCTTTTAACAGCGTATCTAAATCGACCAGCGTAACGCCCACTTGCCGCGCCCGTTCTTCGGTAATATACGGATCGTAGCCGATCGTCTGCATTTCCATCGCCTGCATGCGTTTTGCCACGCGGGAACCGATACGGCCTACCCCGATAATCCCCAGCGTTTTTCCCTGTACCTGGATTCCGTCAAAGCTCTTTCTGTCCCAGCGGCCTTCCTGTATCGACTGATGCGCCTGCGGAATATGGCGGGTCATCGCCATCATCATAGCCACCGTATGTTCCGTAGCGGCAATCGTATTGCCTTCCGGCGCATTCACTACGATGATCCCTTTAGCCGTAGCGGCAGGAATATCAATATTATCCACACCTACACCGGCCCTGCCAATGACTTTGAGCCGATTCGCTGCTTCGATCACTTTTTTAGTGAACTTCATCTGGCTTCTCGTTACGATTGCATCATACTGATCAATGACTTTTATCAATTCTTCTTCCGTCAGATTCTTCTCTACATCTACATCAAATTTCTCCTGCAAAAGAGCGATCCCTTTTTTCGAAATATCATTGCTTACAAATACTTTCATCATATCTATTTTCCTCCTTAACGATGCTTTCTTTGATATTCTTTCATAAAATCGGCAAACGCTTCGCAGGCGCTGCGTTCCACCGCATTATATAACGACGCCCGGCATCCTCCGACCAGACGATGCCCATTTACGCCCACAAACCCGGTCGCTTTCGCTGCAGCAATAAAATCTGCATCCATCTCTTTCGTCATCAGCGTAAACGTTACGTTCATGAGGCTTCTATACGGCGTTTCCGCATGACCTGTATAAAACCCTTCACTCTGATCGATGACATCATAAATCAGTTTTGCCTTTTCTTCATTTCGCGCCGCCATCGCTTCTGCTCCGCCCATGCGCTCGATCCAATGAAGCGTTTTGTTCATCATATAAATCCCAAATACAGGCGGCGTATTGTACAGTGAATCATGTTCTGCAAACGTAGCGTATTTCACCATCGTCGGCAGCTCTTTTCTGGCAGTCTGCAAAAATTCTTTTTTTATAATAGCCAGCACCACACCGGCAGGCGCCAGGTTTTTCTGCGCTCCGGCATAAATCAAATCGAAGGCCGTCACATCGATAGGCCGGGATAAAATATCGCTGGACATATCGCAGATCAGCGGCACATCCGTCTTGGGAAACTGCCGGTATTCTGTACCGTAGATCGTATTATTGGACGTGATATGAAGATACGAGGTATCGGGCAGCAAGTTCAGTTTTTCCGGAATATACGAATGGTTCCGATCCTGACTAGACGCCGCTTCATAGGCCTCTCCAAAAAACTGGGCTTCCTTTCTGGCTTTATTCGCCCATACGCCCGTATTGACATAGGCAGCTCTGGCTTTAGTAAAAAAGTTCGCTGCCGTCATAAAAAACTGCGTACTTCCTCCGCCTTGCAAAAACAATATTTCATACGTATCGGGAATCTGCATTAATCGGCGAAGAACGGCTTTCGTATCGTCATGCATGTCCTGATAGACGGCGCTGCGGTGACTCATTTCAATAATACTCATGCCCGTTCCCCGGTAATCCAAAAACTCGGCCTGCGCTTCTTCCAGCACTTCCAGCGGCATTGCCGACGGTCCGGCATTAAAATTGTACACTCTGTTCATGGTGATCCCTCCTGAATATAAAAATGGAGAAGCTGTCCCATGGGACGAGCTTCTCCATCTCGCGGTGCCACCCAAATTAGCGCGTCTGCAATTAGCTGCCCCGCAAAATAAAAAAACTCCCATCCCTATAAGGGACGAGAGATATTCCCGCGTTGCCACCCAAATTGCCTAACGGCCATCTTTAGTCGCTATATCGGGCGATCCCGTCGAATTCATCATTCGCCGCTTCGGAGCGGAACACTATACTGCACTTATCGGCTCACACCTGCCGCCGACTCTCTGAAAAGATTCGTATTTGCTTCTCCATCATTGCGTTTTACTATGTTGAAATTATTATAAGTGCCTTTCCTTCTTCTGTCAAGATAAATTTGCCGCTTCTCTTCCATATCACCGGCTATAGTTCCATCCGCCTTTAATTGTAAACTGCAATTCTTGGGATTAATTGTTGACAATATGTTTTCCCGCGCCTATAATCAGGGTGTTATTTAGTTAACCGTTTTGTATAAAAAGTTTACAATTATAGGAGGTTTGATATGAAGCAGTACACCCGGGCAGCTCTTTGCAGCGTCCTTCTTTTTCTTGCCGGTTTATGGAAGATTCCCTCCTTTATTCCCGGGACGGAGTTTCAGCTGTCGGCGCCCCTTTCTTTATTTATTTGCATGGCCTTTGGATTTTCCCGCTATCTATTCATCGGCATACTCGCCAGTCTGCTGACCTTTTTAACAGGAACCGGCACAGGGCTTCATATTGCCGTCGCCCTTATTTTTCGCATCGCTGCGGGCCTGGGCATTTCCTTTTTAGGAACCGGCCGCTGGGCTCTTATCGTCAGCGGCGCCTTTGGCACGCTGCTGGCGCGCCTGCTCTTATCCCTCTTCCTGCAAATCGATCTATGGCTTATGATCGGCGCCGCTTTTCCGGGCATTGTCTTTACCGCGGTGATCGTATGGATTTTTTATACGCCGATATGCCGCCTCTTTGCAAGGCTGTCCCTCTATCCCCTTTCTTCATTTCTTACACAATCATCAAAAAGGAGTAGTTAACCGCCATGTCACTATTCAGCATTAAAATGAGAGCTTCTCAGCACACACGTCATATTTCCGGAGCCGAGCGAATTCTCTCTCCGGACCAGCTTTCCTCTGCCGTTTCCCAGTTAACGGAACGAGCTCTGCACCACAGCTTAGGACAGCCGGATTCCATTCAGCTAAAACTGGAAGAAATAAACCATGCGGAAATTCAGTATATACCGGCGCTGCCAGTCTCCGCTCTTACGGCAGCTTCTGCCGAAGAAGGAGAAAACCTGCTTGTTTCTTACTTAGAAACTTCCGGCATTCCTAATGGCCGCGCAGTCCTCGAACTCCTTCACAGCCGTAAAGCAATGCGAGGCGCGATCCTGTATGACATCACATCCCAGACCTGCCGGGAACCGGATCCTCAGCGGGGCGTCCGCGTCACTTACATGGATTCTACCCTTCCTCGCCCAGAAAAAGAAAAATGTCATTTTCACGAGGCGCTGATACTCGCCTCCAAAACGGCGCACGCGCCAGGTATGCTCGCCGAACTCTGTATTTCTGATGATCCGGATTATGTAACCGGCTATATCGCTTCTTCAAAGCTTGGCTATGTCCGCATCTCTCCTTTGAAAAAAGAAGGCTGTCCGTTTGGCGGCCGCGTCTTTATTTTTGACAGCCGAAAAGCCGCAGCTGCCGAAGTGATCGCCTATTTAGAAAAACAGCCCGTCCTCATTACAGATATGCCGCAGCCTTCTCGTAAACTTCCCGCCGATTGGCTGGCAGAAGAACTAGCCCGGATACAATCCCATCATTTATACCGCCAAACCCAAACGATTTCCTCGCCGCAAACTGCGCACGTTCAGCGAAATGGAAAAAATATGCTGCTCCTGTCTTCCAATGCTTATTTAGATCTGGCCAATCATCCGGAAGTAAAACAAGCGGCGGCTCTTGCAGCGCTGACTTGCGGTACAGGAAGCGGCGGCAGCCGGCTCACTACGGGCACCATGCCGCTGCACGAAGAGTTGGAAACGCGCTTAGCCCAGTTTAAACACACGGAATCCGCCCTTCTTTTTAATACCGGTTATACGGCCAACCTCGGTACGATCGCCGCCTTATCCGACCGCGATACGATCGTCTTCAGCGATGAATACAACCATGCCAGCATCATCGACGGCTGCCGGCTGGGCAAAGGGCGTACGGTGATCTATCGCCATTTAGACATGAACGATTTAGAAGAAAAAATAAAGGCCAACCCTTGTAAAAAAGGCCTTATCGTCAGCGATGCAGTCTTTAGCATGGACGGCGATATCCTGGATCTTCCTGCTTTTACCGCTATCGGAAAACGATATCGCCTGCTCACTATGGTCGATGAAGCGCATTCAACCGGCGTATTGGGCAAAACAGGGCGCGGGATTACGGAATACTTTCCACTCGCCGGCCAACCGGATATCATCATGGGAACCCTCAGCAAATCGCTTGGTTCAGAAGGGGGATTTATCTGCGCTTCTTCACTCCTTATCTCATATTTGAAGAATAAAGCGAGAAGCTTCATTTTTTCCACTGCCCAAACACCGCCTACGCTGGCGGCAGCACTGGCTTCTCTTGATATCATTGAGCGTGAACCGGAGCGAATCGCCTGCCTGCATCACAATATCCGCTTTTTTTGCCAGGCACTCGCCCACGAAGGCGTCCCAGCCGATTCCCAAACAGCTATCATCCCCATTCCTATCGGCGATGAAAAACTCGCTCTGCAAATTGCCGCCGATTTACAGGAACAAGGCTTCTTAATCCCGGCTATCCGCTACCCCACCGTGCCTAAAGGAACGGCTCGGCTCCGTTCCACCGTAATGGCCACACATACAGAAGAAGAATTGATGGCCGCAGCTGCTGCCATCGGCGCGGCAATCCGCCGTTATCTGAAATAAAACGAGGTGTTGTTTATGAGCAAAAGTATTTTTATTACCGCTACGGGAACCGACGTCGGCAAAACCTATGTAACCGCGTTATTGGTCAAAGCACTGCGAAAAGCGGGAAAAAACGCCGGCTATTATAAAGCAGCGCTCAGCGGCGCTCTTGCCGGAGCCGACGGGCGCCTTATCCCCGGCGATGCCGACCAGGTCCTTCGTACGGCAGGATTGGCAGAAATGCCGGAGTCTTGCGTTTCCTATATATATAAAGAAGCCGTATCCCCTCATCTGGCCGCACAATGGGAAGGAAATCCCGCAGAAATGGCTGTCATTGAACGGGATTTTGCTGCGGCTTCCGCTCGTTTCGATTATTTGACGGTCGAAGGGAGCGGCGGTATTGTCTGCCCCATACGCTGGGATAGTCAAAAAATTCTTCTGGAAGATATCATTTCCCATCTTGGATTAAGCGTACTGATCACAGCGGTGCCCGCGCTCGGCTCCATCAACAGCTGTGTCCTTACCGCCGAATACTTAAAAAGCCGCCGTATTCCCATCAAAGGTTTTATCATGAATCGGTTTCATGCCAATGACCCAATGGAAGAAGACAACTGCCGTATGATCGAATCCTTGACGCAGCTTCCCATCGTTGCCAAAATTCCTGACAATGCGCAGGAATTTCCTCTTGATCCAAAAACGCTGTGCGCACTCTATACTATACCGCAAAGGAGATAATCTGTTATGCCTACCAAAACCTGGAGTGAACGGGATCTGCAGCATATTTGGCATCCCTGTTCACAAATGAAAGATTACGAAACTCTGCCCCCTATCGTCATTGACCATGGCGAAGGCTCTTATCTTTATGATGTAGACGACCATAAATACTTGGACATTGTCAGCAGCTGGTGGTGCAACCTCTTAGGGCATTGCCATCCGGCGATCAATGCCGCTATCAAAAAACAGCTGGACGAATTGGAGCACGTAATCTTCGCCAATTTCTCCCATCGCCCCGCGATAGAGCTGGCGGAAAAATTAGTTTCTATTTTACCGAAAGGACTTACAAAGCTAAACTTTGCCGATAACGGTTCTTCTGCTGTAGAAAGTGCGTTAAAAATGGCTTTTCAATACCACCAGCAGACTGGCCATCCGGAAAAACAAAAGTTCATGTGCCTTTCTGAAGGCTATCACGGCGAAACGATCGGCGCACTTTCCGTAGGCAGCATGGACGTGTTTACCCAAATTTACAAACCGATGATGATGAAAACAATTCACATCGAAGCCCCTGACTGTTACCGCTGTCCCTATAAAAAATCACGCGAGAGCTGCCAATGCGAATGCTTCCAATCTGCGGAAGAAGCCTTTGCACAATACGGCAGGGAAACGGCAGCCTTTATTGCGGAGCCGCTTCTGCAAGGCTGCGCGGGCATGCGTATTTATCCGCCGTTATATCTTCAAAAGCTGCGCCGTCTCTGCGATCAGTACGGCGTGCTTCTCATCATCGATGAAATCGCCACCGGTTTTGGACGTACCGGAAAACGATTCGCCTGCGATCATGCCGGCATTACCCCGGATCTCATGTGCCTCAGCAAAGCCTTGACCGGCGGGTATATGCCCATGTCCATCATTGCAGCTACCGACGCCATTTACGACGCCTTTTATGACGATTACCATACGGGAAAAGCTTTCCTGCACAGCCATACCTACAGCGGAAATCCGCTTGGCTGCGCTGCCGCTCTTGCAGTCCTGCAGGTGATGGAAAGCGAAAAGATCCTTGAAAAAGCAAATGCCATAGCGCCCTTCCTAACCGCTTCCATGGAAGATGCCTTCGGCAAAGATCCTCATGTGGGCGAAATCCGCCACATCGGTCTGATTCACGCCATGGAATTGGTTCAAGACAAAAAAACAGCGGCTCCCTTTCCCGCCAGCGAGCGTATAGGCTACCAAATTTATAAAAAAGCTTTATCCTATGGCCTGCTCCTTCGCCCGCTCGGCAATGTTCTCTATTTCAATCCGCCTCTTACCATCACCAAAGGGGAGATCGAGGAAGCGATCGCACTTTGCCGAAAAGCGATGGATGATATTTTATACTAAATGCAAAAGAAACTCCCTAAAGGGAGTTTCTTTTTATTATACAGAATCCGTTCATCCTGTCTTTCTTTACAGTACGTCTAATCAGCCGCTGCACACTGTTCGCACATCGGCCAGGGCGATTCTTCGAAACGTCTTGCCCAAATACGTTTCAATCCGCCTGACGCTCAATGTGATTGGTTGATCTTTTCCCCTTCACGGTTTATTCGGCTTTTCCCAATCCCCGCTGCAAGGCTTCCAGATTTTCTCTCATAATGGACAAGTAGTCTTTTCCTGCCCATCGGTCTTCCATCGTAATACTTTCCAAAGGATTTAATCGTTCTACACGGATCCCGGTTTCTTCTGCAATCACTTCTCCAATCCGCGGATTAGAAGATGCGTCCATAAACAACACGGGGATTTGGTGTTCCTTAATATACTCTATAATTTCCGCCATTCGCCGCGGCGTAGGTTCTGCGTCGGGAGAAATTCCCATTGCGCTGACCTGATGCAGATGGTACCGAGCCGCCAAATAAGCAAAAGCCGCATGGGTCGTAATCATTTCCCGGCTGTTTACCTGCGCCAGCGCCGTTTCATAGTCCCGATCCAAGGCCAGCAGCTTTTCTTTATAGGCTTCTCCATTTTTCCTATATGTATCGGCATTCGCTTTATCTTCTTCACTCAACACCTGCACAATCAGATCGACTTCTTTGCACACATTTCTAGGGTCCAGCCATACATGCGGGTCTTGTTCATGATGGTGATGATGATGTCCATGATGCCCATGTTCTGCTTCCTCCGCATCGTGGTCTTCATGTTCGTGTTCCTCGTCTCCATGCTCCTCGTCCTCTCCCGGAAGAAGATCGAGAACAGACGTAAGCGCTACTTTTCTTCCCGAACCAGATCGTTCCTCTTTCACCAATTCTTCTATAGGCTCTAATCCGCCTCCATTATAAAACAGCAGCGCACCGCTCCGCATTTCCCGAATCGCGGAAGCAGACGGCTCCCAATCATGAGCTTCCGCTCCCGGCGGAATCAGCATAGTAACGTCAGCCGTATTTCCCGCTACTTGCTTTACTGTTTCATATACAGGATATATGGTTGTTAAAATCCGAATCGATTCCGGCTCCTTCTCCCGGGGACTCATTCCACAGCCGGACAGCAGCAATGCCAGCGGCAATATCCACAGCCAGCGCTTCATTGCTTTTTCCTTTCGATCAGCTGCAAGGACAGCCCTTCTTTATTTCCGTATTGATACGCTGCACTCAGTAATTTTCCATATAAACACGTCCGCGCCACATGTTCCAGCGTTTCAATTCGATTATACGCTTCCCACAGCGTCTTGCCCGTCGTTACTGCCCCATGATTCGCCATCAGAATCACCGGGTGTTCCGCTAAATACGGCGCCAACGAAGTCACTACTTCGTCCGTAGACGGCCGGCCGTATGGAGCGGTAACTACTTCACCCAAAATAGGCAGGCTTTCGATCAGCACTTCATTTTCAAAAGCTGCGCCGGCTACCGTGTACGCCGTAGCTGCCTGGGGATGGGCATGCACTACCGCATGGATATGCGGGCAAATACGGTAGGCAGCTAAATGCATTTTTGTTTCCGTCGAGGGCGTACCCAGCCCATACCGGACTTCCCCTTCTATGGTAATCCCTAAAATATCTTCCGGAACCAATTCGCCTTTTCGTTTTCCCGCCGGAGTGATCCATATTATTCCGTTTTCATCACGGACACTGATATTTCCGTCACCGCCTGCAATCATATCTTTTGCATACAGCCGGCGGCCGATTTCACATATCTGCTCTTTAATTTCTTTCATACTGACTCCTTGTCTTTTGTCTATATACTTTTTTCTTCCATTATAATAAAGAAATCTAGACTCAAGCAAGCATATTTCTCATATTTCCCCTCTTTTCGTACTAAAAACTCCGTGTCATCAGCACATCTCCCAGCCGCCTCTTGCAGACTAAACACTTCTGCCAGATTACAGACTGCCACTGCATGTACTGCCGAAAATCTTTTTCTGCTAATTAAGAAACAAAAAAATTTTTCTGCTCTTTTCTCCCAAAAAGAAAGTCTGCCCGCAATGGCGCCTCTCTGCACAAAAAAATCCCCCAACGCTTTCATACTTAAATAGGAAGTCACTCAAACTTCTGTTTTCGCTAAGAAATACAGCCGGGTAATCCCACTCCCTTCCTTGCATGCTCCCTTTTACAACCAGACTCTCCCCCTTATCTTTCTGCCTCAGCCTTTCGAGTGTCCGGAAATATTGTACGTCAGATTTTACCGGCTCTGTTTCCGTTTTCCTGCGATGGCAGTGCCTGCTGTTTATGCATAAAAAAAGAACGGAAATCAACGATTTCCGTTCTCTTATCAGCTTACGCTTCTACTGGGTATACGCTTACCTGACGGTTATAGCGGCCAGCACGTTCAAAAGCTACTTTACCAGGAACTTTTGCATACAGCGTGTCATCGCTGCCCAAACCAACATTCACACCAGGGTGGAAATGAGTACCACGCTGACGAACGATGATGGAGCCAGCTTTTACAGCCTGACCATCATGGCATTTCACACCAAGTCGTTTGGATTCACTGTCACGACCGTTACGAGTGCTGCTTACCCCTTTTTTATGTGCAAATAACTGCAAATCAAAAGTAAACATTACGTCCACCTCCTATACTTCATGAATAGAGACAAATTCCGGATACTGCCGACTGATCTGATCCAGCCCCAGCACCATCGTTTCCATTATCGCCTGTGTCGTTTCGTCCGGCCGGTTGATACGCACGGACATATGCCCCTTTTGGTTTTTATACGAGCCTTCTGCTTTTGCATAATCCCGCAGCCCCAAAGCGGCAGTCAGCGTAATTCCCGATACGGCGGCACAAACGATATCATGCCCTTCTTCATCATAGCCGGCGTGGCCGTCTATTTCAAAGGCAATCATTTTATGCTGTGTATCGCGCACGATTTGTATCGTTATCATTACGCTTCGATTTTTTCAATACGAACTTTCGTAAACGGCTGACGATGACCCTGACGGCGGCGATAGTTGGATTTTGCTTTGTATTTGAACACGAGGATTTTTTTCGCTTTACCCTGTGCCAATACCGTACCAGTTACTTTCGCACCTGCTACGAGCGGCTGACCAACTTTTACATCTTCCCCATTTACTACGGAAAGAACCTGGTCAAACGTTACAGCTTCTTCAGCCTGCTGTTCCAATTTTTCAATAGTAATAATATCGCCTTCTGCTACACGATATTGTTTACCACCAGTTTTGATAATTGCGTACATGTTAGCACCTCCTTGCACTCATACTCGCTGAATACGGTACCGTTTCCGGTTTAATAACCTCTCCACGCGGTTCCACATGATACAGCACGCTATACCATGACCTTTATATTATAAAGGCAGCTTCTTCTTTATGTCAATATATTTTTCTTCATTTTTTGCCGTTTTTAAAAGCAGGCATCGTTTCCAACACCTGCTTAAAAAAATTAGTCTTCTTCCGGAAGCTCGCCGTTATGATATACGTCCTGCACGTCGTCCAGTTCGTCCAATGCATCCAGCATGCGTTCCAATTTTGCCGCGTCGTCGCCTTCTACTGCAACGGTCGTATCCGGCATCATCGTAATCTTGCCAACCAGCACCGGCACATTATTTTCTTCCAGTGCTTTTTCTACGGCGTCAAAGTCTTCTGCCGTCGTCGTAATTTCATATTCTTCATCGCCGGTTTTGAAATCTTCCGCACCTGCGTCCAGCGCCAGCATCATCAATTCTTCTTCGTCTGCAGCGCTGCGTTCTACAACAAACACGCCCTTGCGTTTAAACATCCAGGCTACGCAGCCGGTTTCACCCATGTTTCCGCCGCTTTTTGTAAAGACATGACGTACATCTGCCGCTGCCCGATTCCGATTGTCCGTCATAACGTCTACCGTAATCGCCACACCGGCCGGTCCATATCCTTCATAGGTAATTTCTTCGTAATTGCCGCCGTCTGCCGCGCCGGCGCCTTTCTGGATTGCCCGCTGAATATTATCTTTAGGAATATTATTTTCTTTTGCTTTTTGGAGAGCCAGTTTAAGGCGCATATTGCCTACCGGGTCCGGTCCGCCCATCCGAACGGCAATCGTGATTTCACGGCCTATCTTCGTCGTAATTTTTGCGCGGATCGCGTCATTCTTACCCTTTTTGCGTTTAATATTTGCCCATTTGGAATGTCCTGACATAAAAAATCTCCTTCCTTATTTCTCCCACCATGCTTCGCCGGCCAGTCTGTCTAAGATGATAGCCGCCGCAGAACGCACGGATAAATGGTTATATTCACCGGCGCCGTAGATCGGCTCCAGGATATAGTCGAATTTTTTCATTGTTTCTTTCGTCATGCCGTACCCGGTGCCAAAGAGTACCAATATCGGCCGATCCTCGGTTTCTCTTTTCTTCCGAAGGTCGATATAGGTAATCGTATTGTCATACGTTCGAGCGTCCGTAGTCACGACATATGGCCGCAGTCCCGTTTCCTTTTCCACCGCTTCCACCGCGCTGTCTACAGAGGGAACCATTACGACCCGTTCAAACGCTTCTTTCCGATCCGGATTATAAGTGCTTCCAAACCCAGTTTTCCAATGGTTCATGATTTCATTGGCCAGCTGTATTTGGCTTTCCACATGATGAACGATAAAATATTTCTGCACATCATAGGTGCAGGAAGATCGGGCGATATCATGGATATCGTAATTCGTAATTGCCGTAGCCACGACTTCGCCATGCTTATTATAAATAGGGTAATGCACCAGCCCTATATAAAGAGGTGATTTCATTTATCTCCGCTCCTTTTAAGGCTTTCTAAAAAGGCCTTGTCTTCCCGGGAAAGAGCTGCCTTATCCAGCAGGTCCGGCCGTTTTTCCCACGTCCTGCGCAGCGCTTCCTGCCGCCGCCATATTTCTATATTCTTATGATGCCCGCTGAGCAGCACGTCCGGTACC
>OHAY01001841.1_pt1 | contig 18373 bp, 14 predicted proteins | sample 1577191 | NCBI WGS metagenome assembly OHAY01 (sample SAMEA3541504, study PRJEB24748) | human gut metagenome | biome: human gut; feature: human-associated habitat; material: faeces | place: China | collected 2012 | reverse complement strand
CCACCGGGAAAGTAAAGTACCTGTTATGCTGTGTATTCAGTTGTAAAGGTGCTGGCGCAGAATAAATCTGTAAAGTTAGTATACGCCAAAGATTAGCAGTCAGTCCATAAAAAGTGCTAATTATTCATGTGACATTCACATATGATGACTTCATCAATAAGGCACCCAACGTATTTTGTAGATTTCTTCATATTTTCACATTTCATTTACGGTAATATCGTCGTATCAAACTTTGCAATCGTTTTATGTTTGTACTGCTCTATCATGTTGTATATGTTCGTGACTTCATTTAAATAAGACACTGTTCCGTTATAATCTTTAAGTATTTCAGGCAGAATTTTTTCTCCGAAATACATTTCAACACTTCCACATTCGCCAAGTAACACTTCACTTGAAATTGAACGCGACTCTATGATTGGCACAATTTTTTGGATAGCCAGCCTTATGCTTTCTTCATCGGAAATCACCCTGTTTGTTCTTGTTTGCATAACTCCCAAAGTCATCATACAGCCTCGATTCAAATGATATCTCATTAAAAAAGTCTCTAGCTCGCGGACAAGTATGGGGCGATTATAGTCCTCATAAATCATTATTGCGTAGATTGTTGATTCTAGCGCTGAATAAAATTCTATAAGAGTGCTTTCTTCAGAAATACAGCAATTAACTACGCAGCAGAATTTTTCCGAAAATTCGTTATAGCGCCGGATTGTTATTTCACGAACTCTATCGGCATTTTTCTCATTTTGTCGGCAAAATTCTGCCTGAAACATATCCCAAACCAGCTTGGCAATATAAGCGAGTAATGCATACCAAACCGCATTACGAATCTCATCCCACGAAATAAATAAGCTCTGCTCGTTTTTACGCAACTTACAAATTACATAAAATACAGCCGTCGTTATTAGAATCGACAGTACAAATCGAACGCCTTCATATTTCAAGTCCAAAAACGCAAGGCGATTTCTCAATGCAAAATAGACAAAACGCACACCCCAATACAGTGGACATATCATCCATAAGGAATCAATTCCTGAATCAAACCCGATATGCTCATAAGCAACAGCAAAAATCGCAACAGATACAGCGGGGCTCAAAACGCATAAAGTGTAATTGCTCCGTTTTTCTTTCCCATTATCGCCAAATAGGTATGGATTATACGAAAAGAAATCACGATGGTTAGACAAAATTAGTCCTATTTTTCCGTCAACATAAAATAATAGAAGGGCAATGCCTATATTGACGCACAAATATATCCACATAATATTTTCGCCTCCAGAATGTTCCAAATTCAATCAGCATTCCATGTTAATCATCTTACAAAGTAGACAACATCTAGCATGACCTTGTCTTTTTACGATACACATTAATATCTTAGCCCACAATAGCATTCATCACCTACAAAGTCAATCAGCTTTCACTTATAAGTATCTGTGATACGCCTTTTTTGTAATCTTGCACAAGCTTTCTTGAGTCAATATGTGCATCCATACAAAGTTTTCTGCCTTAGTATAATAGTACAAACTATTGTACCTCAAATAGTGTAGAATGGAAATAGAATATAGCAAAATCACGAAGTTCCTTTTCATATCACATGCAGAATTGTCCTGCCATTTTGTAAAACTATTTTGGAGGAAGTGTTGTAATGAGTCTCATCGGCAAAATCGTCAAGCACAAATTGTGGGGTTCTGGAACAATTGACAGCATAGTTGATCGTCATATCACTGTTTCTTTCTCAAAGCCAATAGGCGAGAAGGTTTTTGCATATCCACAGGCTTTTGAATCGTTTCTTTCCTTCGAGGGAGAAATGCCATCAGAAATGTCTGCGGCCTTGGCGGCCGAAAAGGCCGCTGCGCTTCACAACAATAGCGCCTTCAAAACTTCTACGCCTAGTTCCAGCGTTCCTAGTCACAGCGGCCAAAGTCGTTCCGCAAAAGAAAGGCCGTCTATCCAATCTAAAAAGCTTCCCAGCTTTTCAAGTGTTGAGGATTTCTGCCAGTATTACAAGCGTTCCCTTTTCTCCGAAATATCCTACCTGAAAACAACCGGCGGCAAGCACCAGCTTTTAACAGATGGTGAATTACTGGAATCCCGCAGCGGATATTATCTTTACAGCTTTACTTCTGATATAGAACTCACCTACCCTGAGGGAACTCAAATCACGCTGTGGAAAAATAATGTTCAACTACCCGGCACAATTATGGGTTGCGAAGACTTCACCGTCCTTTTAAGTTCAAGCAACTATCTGGGGAATCCCGTTGCTGCACTGGATATTTCTGCCGACGCATGGTTTCTATTGGAAAAACTCAGTTCGCATTTAGAAGCGCTGTCTCTATCGTATTCGCAGATTGTGAACGACCTTGTATGCAATGGTCTGTACTCTATTGACAATTCCAGCCATTCCATCGTAACTGGGCAGGATACGGCTGTGAAAATGTCGCAAACGCAGCCAATTACTTTCATCTGGGGACCGCCCGGTACAGGAAAAACAGAAACGCTGTCCCGCATTGCGTTAGCTCATATTGCCAAAGGGCATCGTGTGCTGATGCTTTCGTATAGCAATGTATCCGTGGATGGCGCGATTTTGCGTGTATATAAAAATCAGACCAGCAATATACCGGGCCAGTTGGTACGCTACGGTTATCCCCGCAGTACAGAACTTCTTGACCATGAATACCTAACATCTTACAGGCTGGCACTGTATAACCATCCGGAGCTTGAGGATGAACGCGATTCCCTTATGCAAGAGCAAACGCATACACCCAAAAAGGCTCCACGCTATGAACAAATCCAACGTCGGCTAAGAGAAATTCGTGGTATCTTACAAGCAGCAGAAAAGCTATACATTCAACCGCTGCGTTTGTTGCCACAACTGTATCCAAAGCTGTTGTAGATAAAGCCATTCGGGACGCCTACTTTGATGTTGTGATTTTTGATGAGGCCAGTATGGACTACATTCCACAAATCGTTTATGCCGCTAGTCTGGCGCAAAAGTACTTCATCTGCATAAAGAACAGTATGACCATCATCGACAAGCATATTTCGTGGCTTGGTGCGCCTTTTTCCGAGAGCAACTTCGTAGTAGAGGGACAGGTCATTCCTACAAAATATTACCCCGTTTTCCGATACGAAGGCATTTATACTGCCAAGGTATTATCTGCTGTCTCTGAAATGAATCAGGTTATCGACTATGGCGTTGCGGAGGAATGTTCTTCTGACAGAAAAACATTTGCTGGATATATCCGTGCCACGAAAGTTTGCCCGAAGTGCGGCAAACCGCTTCAGCTTAAAAAGTCACAAAAAAAGAAAGGGCACTATTTTCTCTCATGTTCCGGTTATCCGCATTGTAACCATACCGAATGGGTTGATGTAGATGACATTAACGCCTATATTTTCCATGAAAATCCAAAAGGTGGTCTGCGTTGCCCGAAATGCGGTGTTTCGTTAAGTGCTGCTCGTGGGAAATATGGCGTTTATGTGCAATGCGGCGGCATTCTGCAGCACCGATTCAATCTTGAAGATATTTAAGCAAATCAGCAAAAATTCTTTGCATGTCATCTACATTTGTACTACAATGGATACAAGAAATCTGTTGCTGAGGACATTTTTATGGATGTAATAACCGAACTGAAACAAGACTACGCTGCGCTGGCAGAGCTTTTGGCGGATACCATCGGCAGCGATTATGGCGATGCCCTTTCCGGGTATATTGCCGCCTGCTGGATGAAAATATGGTCCGGCAACAAACTGTATGCGCCGGAATATGCAAAAGCTATCGGTTGCGTGCTTGGCCGTGAGCCGAGCATGGAACAGTGCCTGACCGCGCTTTCCTGCTGCGAGGATGAAACCCGCAAGCTGGATGTGCCTGCATTATTTCATCAGCTGGTTGCCTGTGATGCCACACAAAAAACAGGTGCTGTCTCCGATTTTTTAGCGCAGTTAAACCATATACTGGTGGCTGGTGCCAGCTGCAACGGAGATTTTACCATCGAAGAAGCCAATGCCGTCACTGCCATACTGAAAAGTTTGGTAGCTTGTGCCAAAAAGGCCAAACTGCCTGTAAAAGATGTTCCGCACATCAGCGATCCGATCACGCCGCTGAAAGAGGAAAGCTATCTGCGCCCGGCTGCAAAACCCGATGTACAGGGTAGCACGCCTACACCGGAAGTTCCCACTTTTTCCACTGAAGACAGCGATGAGAAAGACAACAGCATAACGTTGCACGTTTCGCTCGATCTTTCCGATCTGACTGACACCCATAAGGACGCCTCCCCCGCAGCCCCGGAAAAACTGGCGGTCCCGCCAGAAGCCAAAAGCAGCGAAACGCTGGAGTCCCTGCTGGCTGAGCTGGACAGTCTGGTTGGTTTGGACAGCGTCAAGCAGGACGTCCACAGCCTGATGAACTTCATCAAAGTCACAAAGATCCGTGAAGCACGCGGCATGAAAATACCTACCATAAGCTATCATCTCGTGTTCACCGGCAATCCCGGCACCGGAAAAACCACCGTGGCGCGGCTTGTGGCAAAGCTGTATTATCAGATGGGCATCCTGCCCAAGGGTCAGCTTGTGGAGGCTGACCGCAGTGCATTGGTGGCCGGTTATGTGGGACAGACTGCTATCAAAACACAGCAGGTCATTCAGCAAGCGCTGGGCGGTGTGCTGTTTATCGATGAAGCCTATTCCCTCGCCAACGACAGCGAGCAGGACAGTTACGGCAAGGAGGCCATCGAAACGATTCTGAAAGCGATGGAGGATCACCGTAATGAACTGGTCGTCATCGTAGCCGGATATGACGCTTTGATGCACAAATTCATTGATTCCAACCCCGGACTTTCCTCCCGGTTCAGCAAGTATTTCCATTTCCCCGATTACACCGGCGAGGAACTGCTGAAAATTTTTGAGCGTTTCTGCAAAACAAACGGCTACACACTGGAATCCGGTGTAGAGGAAAGTCTGTTGAAAACATTCACAGCCCTGTATGATACGCGGGAAGAACACTTTGGCAACGCCCGCGCCATCCGTAATATTTTTGAGAAAGCTATTAACTGTCAGGCAGACCGCATTGCCGGGCAGAGCAGCTTCACCGACACCGATTTGGAGACCCTGACGGCTGTCGACTTGGAAAATGCCATAAAGAAAGGCTGATTACTATGGGGAACTCTTGTTTTGCCGGGTGGCTTGCGCAGGAAGTGGAATCCGCCCAAAATGCGCTGCTGACGCGCATTGAGCAGCTGGACACCCTGCGCTATGTGGAAGCACCGAAGCTGCGCAATGAGTACATGGTCAAAATTGGTACGACAGAAGATGAGGTGCTGAATGCCGAACTCGATGCAAAAATGTTGCAGCGCAAGCTGGAATTGATCCAAATCAAGCGCAACCGCCGCGAGCCTATAGATATGGCCGAAATCGACCAGCAGATTGAGGCCGAGCGTCAAGTACTGCTGGTGCAGGCCGAAACCGACGATGCCGCAAGCCAGAGGCTGCCGCAGCTAACCGAAGAACAGCAGGCTGAATTACAGGAGTTATACCACAAAATCGTGGAGGGTTTTCACCCACAGGTGCATCCAAACCTGACCGATACCGAGAAAGCGCTGTATGAAAAAGCCGTGGACGCTTATCGCAACCGCAATCTTGCTGCGCTAAAGCTGATTGACGAAATTTTGTTCAAAGACGGCATTGCATTTGCGCTGAAAACAACGCTTTCCGTTGTGGAAGAGGACGAGCAGCAACAAGCCGCCGTACTGGCAGAAGCTCTTTCCGCCGACTACACACTGGCAAAGCAGCTATATCCCTACTTTGTGCCGCAGCAGGAGGATGCCGTGCTCCGCTCTGCCGCAGAACGCTATACCGTCCGGCATGAAGAAACAGAAACCGAGATTGAGCAGCTTCGCCAGACCTTCCCCTTCACCGCGCAGGCAACGCTGGCTGACCCGGAAAAGACAAAAGCCTATCTCGAACAGCTCACCCTGCGCAAGCTCCGTGCGCAGGATGCAAAAAAACAGTTGACGCAGAAACTCAACCGTATTATGGAGGAACTACCCCATGCCTGAAAGCAACATCCAATTTGCCGAGAAGCCCATCCGCGCAGGATATTTTGACGAGGATATTTTCCAACAAAAGGCCCGTCAGTTGTTGGTCTTGAAAACCGGAATTGCGGGGATGCAGTTTCATGTTGATATTGAAAGTAAAGAGGGCAAGGCACTGTTGGACTCGCTGACGCCGGGCACAGAGCTGATGCTCTACCGCGATGTTGACAATGAGCACGACAAGTGGGCTATTTCGGTCTACACAAAAGATGACCGGGAGATTGGCTACATCACGCGGTTCAAAAATGAAACGATTGCCCGCCTGATGGACTACGGAAAAAAATTCACCGCCATCGTGGACGAGGCCCCGCCCGTCCCCAAGGACAGCACCGAGCGCCGCCGCACCCGTGCAGGCACAGAAAATTATGCTGTGCCGTTCTCGGTATACATGGAAGAATAATGTACACAAAAGCAACAGCCGTCGGTATCGTGTGATACCGGCGGCTTTAGTGTTTGCGTTTCCACAACAGATATTGTTCGTATTTTTTCAGTTCGCGGCGCTCGCTCTCGGTAAATTTTGCTTGGTGCAGGCGGCGGGTGTAATCCGGGTCGTAATCGGCAAGCCCCAGCAGATAGTCCGCTGACACGTCGTACATTTTGCAGATCTGCACCAGAATCTCATTGGACGGTGCGCTGGCATTGCGCTCCCAACTACGCACAGTATATACAGACACGCTTAATTTTTCTGCAAGTTCTGCCTGCGTTTCGTCATTATCGCCACGAATTGCCGCAAGGCGTTCACCAATCATTTCTATCACCCCACGTATTATTGTACAAGATTCATGTGATGCGAAAAGAAAAGCTGTATGATTCTTGCAACGCGGCGTTATAAGTGGTATAATTCTTATTATATATAGTAAAATGTGACAAGATTCTTAGCACTTTTCAGCGAGGTGTCCCATGAAACTCATCGACAACCTGAGCGAAAAATTGGTGGATGATCTGCGCGTGACGATGCAGCGCGACAGCCGCGTTTCCATTGCGGCAGCGTGCTTTTCGGTCTATGCGTATGAGGAGCTGAAAGCCCAGCTGGAAAACATCGACGAGCTGCGCTTTCTATTTACCTCCCCGACTTTTTTGCAGGAAAAGACCGCCAAGGCACGGCGGGAGTTCTACATTCCCCGCCGCAACCGCGAAAAAGCCCTGCACGGCAGCGAATTTGAGATACGACTGCGCAATGATTTCAGTCAGAAAGCCATCTCCCGCGAATGCGCCGACTGGATTCGCCGCAAGGTCTGCTTCAAATCCAACCAAACCGCCGAGGGCATCCCCAATTTTATGATCATCGACAGCGCCGCGCCGGTGACATATGCTCCGGTCAATGGTTTTACACGCGCCGACCTGGGCTGCGAGCGCGGCAGTAACCTGTTTACCATGATCAACCGCATTGATGCGCCCCAAAGCACGCAATATCTGGAGCTGTTCAACACAATCTGGAACGACAAGCAGCGCTTGCAGGATGTCACCGACACTGTGCTGGAAAGCATCACCACCGCCTATCAGGAAAACAGCCCGGAGTTTCTCTACTTTTTTGCGCTGTACAATATTTTCGGAGACTTTTTGGAACACGTCAGCGAGGATGACCTGCCCAGCGACACCAACGGCTTTAAGGAAAGCATCGTCTGGAACAAGCTGTACACCTTCCAGAAGGATGCCGCCCTTGCCATCATCAGCAAGCTGGAGCAGTTCAACGGCTGCATTCTGGCAGATAGCGTTGGTCTGGGCAAGACCTTTACCGCGCTGGCGGTCATCAAGTACTACGAAAACCGCAACCTGCGCGTCCTCGTTCTCTGCCCCAAAAAGCTATCGGACAACTGGATAACCTACAAGGCCAATTACCGCAACGACCCTTTGGCCGGGGACCGCTTGCGCTACGATGTGCTGTACCACACCGATTTAAGCCGCGAGCAGGGGTTTTCCGGTGAAACTGATTTGAGCAAGCTGAACTGGGCAGCCTACGACCTTGTTGTGATTGACGAAAGCCACAACTTCCGCAACGGCGGCGCTGTGGACGACGACGGCAAGTCCAACCGCTACACAAAGCTGATGAACAAGGTCATCCGCCCCGGTGCGCGTACCCGCGTGCTGATGCTTTCCGCCACGCCGGTCAACAACCGCTTTTATGACCTGCGCAACCAGCTGGCGCTGGCGTATGAGGGCAACAGCAGCGCGTGGAAGGACAAGCTGGACACCAACCGCAGCGTGGAGGAAATCTTCCGCTCGGCACAAAAGCAGTTTAACGCATGGAGCAAGCTTGCCCCCAGCCAGCGCACGACCGAGCAGCTGATGCGTATGCTCGATTTTGACTTTTTTGAGATTCTGGATGCCGTGACCATCGCACGCTCCCGCCAGCACATTGAAAAATATTATAACATCGAGGAAATCGGCAATTTCCCCACCCGGCTACCGCCCGTGACCAAGCAGCCGCCGCTGACCGATTTGAACAACGCCATCACCTACGATGAAATTTACGAGCTGATTTTAAGCCTGACATTAAGCATCTACACGCCGTCCAATTATATTCTGCCCAGCCGGCTGAAAAAATACGCCGACTTAAACCATGAGGGCAAAAACAGCCTGACGCAGGCAGGGCGTGAGGAGGGTATCCGCCGCCTGATGAGCATCAACCTGCTCAAGCGACTGGAAAGCTCGGTACATTCGTTCCGGCTGACCCTGCAGCGCATCCGGGATATGATTGCCGCCACACTGGACACGATCCACACCTACGATCCCCACAAAATCATTGAGCTGAAGGAACTGACCGGGGCGGCGGATTTTGATGTCGACGATATGGAAAGCGACCTGTTCACGGTGGGGCGCAAGGTAAAAATCGCACTGGAGGATATGGATTATCTGACATGGCAGCGTGATTTACAGACCGATTTTGAAACGCTGCAGCTTTTGCTGGGTATGGTGGCGGACATCACGCCCGGGCATGACAGCAAGCTGCAAACGCTGCTGCAAACCCTTGCCGAAAAGCAGCGCGAGCCGCTGAACAAGGACAACCGCAAGGTGCTGATTTTTACGGCGTTTTCCGACACCGCACAGTATCTGTATGAGCAGGTCGGCGCGTATATGCTGCGCAGCTTCGGGCTGCACACGGCGCTGGTGACCGGCTCGGTGGAGGGGCGCAGCACGGTGCCGAAATTCAAAGCCGACCTCAACAATGTGCTGACCTGTTTTTCGCCCGTTTCAAAAGATCGCGCCGCGCTGATGCCCAACGGTCCCGACATTGACATTCTGATTGCCACCGACTGCATCAGCGAGGGTCAAAACCTGCAGGACTGCGACTGCGTTATCAACTATGACATCCACTGGAACCCCGTGCGGCTGGTGCAGCGGTTCGGGCGTATTGACCGTATCGGCAGCCGGAATGTCGTCATACAAATGATAAACTTCTGGCCTGACGTGCAGCTGGACGCCTACATCGACCTGCGCGCCCGCGTAGAAACCCGCATGAAGGCGCTGGTGCTTTCCAGCACGGGCGATGACAACCCCTTAAGCCCAGAGGAAAAGGGCGATCTGGAATACCGGCGCGAGCAGCTGCAGCGCCTGCGCACCGAGGTCGTGGACCTTGAGGATATGCGCGGCGGCGTTTCCATTACCGACTTGGGGCTGAACGAGTTCCGCATGGAATTGCTGGAATACGCCAAGCATCACCCGGAGCTGGAAACCTGCCCGGGCGGCATCAGCGCAGTGACCGCCGCCACGCCGGATGCACCGCCGGGCGTGGTGTTTGTACTAAAAAATGTACATAACGAGGTCAATATCAATGACCGCAACCGCCTGCACCCGTATTATCTGGTCTATCTGGACGAGGACGGCGTGACCCTGCACAGCCACCTTTGCCCCAAGGATATACTGGATGCCATGCGTCAGCTTTGCCGCGGGCAAAAGCAGCCCGACAAGGCTTTGTGCCTGGTGTTCAATGCCGAAACCGATGACGGGCGCAAAATGCAGAAATACTCCGACTTGCTGGAGGATGCCGTGCTTTCCATCGTGGACGCCAAGGCGGACAGCGATCTGGACAGTCTGTTCCGGGCGGGCGGCACGACCGCCCTGCTGGACAAGGTTTCCGGGCTGGACGATTTTGAACTCATCTGCTTTGTCGTGGTAAGGGAGGGCGCGTCATGCTGAACCTGCCCGCCTCGGCGGCGTTTGAGCGCCGCATCCCCAAGCAGAAATTTTACGCAAACCTGACCGTCACGCCGGAGCTGCGCCGCTGCTTTACCGAGCAGATCGAGAGCATCACTTGGGCGGACAAATTAGCGCCGCAGACGATGAACCTTGCCGCCGGGCAGCGGGTGCAGGAGATCGAGGTATTCCGCATCCGGCTGGCGGGCGACACACTGGACGGCAAGGTGACCGAGCTGATGGACAAGCAGATACCGTACCATATTCTGTTTGTGCTGACGCGCCCCAACGGGATGCTTCGCTTGCTGATGAACTACAAGGAAGCCGCGCCCGGGGGCGGCTTTACCCTGCGGCAGCGCTGCGCCACCGGCTGGCTTGCGCCCGACACCGTTTGCCTACCCCTGCTGGCGGCGGATATGGACGCCCTGTACGAGGGTTTTGTGCGGTATATCGCCGGGGACAGCCTGCAAAGCGCCGCCGGGGAGGATCTGGCACAAAGTGTGCAGCGCACCGAGATGCTGAACAAATTGCAGCGGCAGATCGACCGGCTGACGGCAAAAATGAAACACGAAAAGCAACTGCCCCGTCAGCTGGAGCTGCGGCGGCAAATCAAAAAATTACAACAGGAGATCGAGCAATGGACAAAGTAAAAATGACGACCCCTGACGGTGTTACCGAAAATATAGAAAAGCTGGCAGCGTTGTTTCCTGCCACCGTGACCGAGATGCGCGGCGCGGACGGCACCCTGCGCAAGGGCATTGATTTTGAAAAGCTGCGCCAGCTGTTGAGCCATGATATTGTGGAAGGCGGCGAACGGTATGAGTTCAGCTGGGTAGGCAAAAAGGCAGCGATGGCGGAAGCCGCCCGCCCCACCACCGAAACGCTGCGCCCGGTCAAAGCCGACAGCCGCAACTGGGACACCACCGAGAACCTGTACATTGAGGGCGACAATCTGGCAGCGCTGAAAATTTTGCAGGAGAGCTATCTCGGCAAAGTGAAGATGATTTACATCGACCCGCCGTACAATACGGGGAATGATTTTATCTATGCCGATGATTTTATGCGCACACAGGATGAAGAAAATGAACAGATGGGGATGTTTGACGAGGACAAGAACCACTTGTTCAAGAATATTGAAAGCGAAGGTAAATATCACTCTAACTGGTGCTCAATGATATATTCACGTCTCCTTCTATCCCGAAACCTCCTAACATCAGATGGTGTTATTTTTATTTCAATAGATGATAATGAGCAAAAGTCTCTTGAAATGATATGCGATGAAGTCTTTGGACTCAGCAACTTTATTGGTTGCCTTGTCTTACAGACTGCTACTGACAACAATCCAAGACAAATAAATACCGAGCACGAATATATTTTGTGTTATGCGAAAGATAAAAGTCTTTTATCCCCTTGGGCTTCTCCAAGCGAAAAAGCGCAACTGATTCAAGACAAATATCTCGAATTAAAGAATAAATATAAAACGGATTGTGACAGTATCCAGGCGGATTTACGTACTTGGATAAAGAAAAATTCCGAATTGCTTTCTGGTGTAACACATTACGATAATGTGGATAGTAAAGGCGTTTTCCACGACGGTGATATTGCTAATACTGTTTTTGGCGGTTACAAATACGAAGTTATTCATCCAATTACGGGAAGGCCATGCAAAATTCCTGACAAAGGTTATCGCTTTTCGGAACAAACCATGCGAGAGATGCTTGCAAATGGTGATATTATGTTTGGCTCAGACGAAACGACCCTAATTAAGCCCAAAAAGCGTCTTGAAAATGCAAAAGATGTTTTGCGTTCAGTTATCTATGAAGATGGGAGAGCGTCAACAAAACAATTTGAATCTCTAATGGCGCGAGACATCTTCCAAAATCCAAAATCACCAATGATACTTTCCCGATTGATAAATTTTGTCATCAAACCGGGGGATTGTATCTTGGACTTTTTCTCCGGAAGTGCTACAACGGCTGAAGCGGTTATGCGCCTCAACGCGAAACAGAATCTTAGTATTAAATATATAATGGTTCAACTCCCAGAAAATCTCGACTTTACGCTTCGACACGCTGATAGCCGTGCAAAGAAAACTATATCAAATGCGATAGCCTTTCTTGATAGTATTAACAAAGAGCATACAATCTGCGAAATCGGCAAGGAGCGCATCCGCCGCGCGGGCGATAAAATCAAAGCCGAGCATCCCGATGCCGACCTCGACATCGGCTTCCGCGTGTTCCGCGTTGATTCCTCCAATATGCGGGATGTCTACTATAAACCCGAGGAATTCACCCAGACCATGCTGGGCGAAGCCGTCAGCAACATCAAGCCCGACCGCACCGACCTTGACCTGCTGTACGCCTGCCTGCTGGACTGCGGCGTGCCTATCCACCTGCCCCACACCACAACCACCGTGGACGGCTGCACGATCCACAACGTGGATAACGGCGCCCTGATGGCTTGCTTTGACGAACATATCCCCCACAGCGTCATCCGCGCTATGGCTGCCGAGGCACCGCTGCAGGTCATCTTCCGCGACAGCGCCTTTGCCGCCGATGCAGACAAAATCAATGTGACCGAGATTTTCAAGAACCTCTCTCCCGATACAAAGGTCAGGGTGATATGATGAAGCTGCAATTCAAATACCAGCCGTTTCAGGCACAGGCGGCGGATGCCGTCTGCGATGTGTTCGCCGGGCAGCCCTTTTGCACCACGACCTACCGCATCGACCTTGGCGATACCGCCAACCTGCAGCAGTCCTTTGACTTGACCGAGGTGGGCTTTCGCAACCAGCCCCTTGTACCCGCACTGACCCGCGCGCGCTTGCTGCAAAATGTAAAGGCTGTGCAGCGCCGTAACGGGCTGGAACCCTCGGACGCGCTGACCGGACCGGGCATCAACCTTTCTATTGAGATGGAAACCGGTACCGGCAAGACCTATACCTACGTCAAAACCATGTACGAGCTGAACAAGCGCTACGGCTGGAGCAAGTTTATCGTTGTGGTGCCGTCGGTTGCCATACGCGAGGGCGTGTACAAGTCCCTGCAAACCACACAGGAGCATTTTGCCGCCGAGTACGGCAAAAAGATACGCTTTTTTACCTACACCTCGGACGATCTGCCGGAGGTTGACCGTTTTGCGTCCGACAGTGCCATCAATGTGATGATCATCAATATGCAGGCGTTCAACTCCGGCAAAAACCAGCGCATTATTGACAAAGCGCTGGATTCCTTCCGTAGCCGCCGACCGATTGACATCATTGCCAAAACCAACCCTATCCTGATTATTGACGAGCCGCAAAGCGTTGAGGGCAAGCAAACGAAGGAGAGCCTGAAAAAGTTCAGCCCGCTGTTCACGCTGCGCTACTCTGCCACCCACCGCGAAGCCTATGATATGATCTACCGTCTGGACGCGATGGACGCCTACAACCAGCACCTTGTCAAGCGCATTGCCGCGCTGGGCGTTACGCTGACCGGCTCCACCGCCACCAACGGCTATGTGTATGTAGAGGGCATTGACCTGTACAAAAACAAAGCCCCCACCGCACGGCTGGGGTTTGAGGTCAAGGGCGCGGCAGGCACCCGCACTGTGGTCAAAAAAGTGCAGGGCGGCGACGATTTGTTTGCGCTGTCCGGCGGCTTGCAGGAATACGCCGACCGCTTTGTCATTTTGCAGGACGGCATTGACGGGCGGGATAACTCGGTCACCTTTTTGAACGGGCTGAAGCTTTACGCCGGGCAGATACACGGCAACGCCCAGATTGTGGAATTGCAGCGCCGCGTACAGATACGCGAAACCATACGCACCCACCTGCAGCGCGAGCGCGAGCTGTACCCCCGCGGCATCAAGGTGCTGAGCCTGTTTTTTATCGACAAGGTGGACAAGTACCGCGTCTACGATACCGACAGCGATGATGGGCGCAACGGCGAATACGCCAAAATGTTTGAGGAAGAATACACCGCACTGGTAAGTGAAATGCAACGCGAGCTGGGCGATGACGCCTATTGGGCGTACCTGAACCGTATGGACGCCCACAGCAGCCATCAGGGGTATTTTTCCATCGACAAGAAAAAGGGCAAAAAAGCCCGCTTTGTGGAGGGCAAGGTTGACCGCAAGACCCAAACCAGCGACGACACCGACGCCTACGACCTGATTATGCGCGACAAGGAACGACTGCTGAGTTTGGACGAGCCGGTGCGGTTTATCTTCTCGCACTCTGCCCTGCGCGAGGGCTGGGATAACCCGAATGTGTTCCAGATCTGCACGCTGAAAACGCAGGGCGAATCGGAAATCCGCAGCCGTCAGGAAATCGGGCGCGGTCTGCGCCTGTGCGTCAACCAGAACGGCGAGCGCATGGACGAAAGCGTGTTGGGCAGCGAGGTGCAGGAGCTGAACAAGCTGACGCTGATCACCGATATGGCGTTCGGCAAATTTGCCACCGCCCTGCAGGAGGGGCTGGCAGAGTCGATGTCCACACGCCCGCGCGCCGTGGATGCAGGGTTGTTTGCGGGGCAGATCCTGACCGATGCCAACGGTGCACAGGTAACAATCACGCCGGCACTTGCCACGGCGATTTATGAGGATTTGGTGCAGCAGGGCTATGTACACCGCGGCGCACTGACTGATAAATACTACGCCGCCAAGGACGCCGGCACCGTACAGGTGGCAGAGGAAGTACAGGGCTGCGAGGGCGCTGTGATGCAGGTTTTGAGCAGCATCTACGACCCCCGCGCCCTGCGCCCGGAGAACGCCCACGACAACAATGTGCAAGCCAAAGTGGACGAGCAGAAGCTGCATGACCGCGAATTTGCCAAGCTGTGGCAGCGCATCAACCGCAAAACCTTTTACACCGTTTCCTTTGACACGCAGGAGCTGATCGACCGTTCGGTGCGGGAACTGGACGCCCACCTGAATATTTCCAAGGTGTATGTCAAAACCGAATACGGCGAGCAGACCGCCAGGCTGACCTCCCGCGAGCAGCTGGAGCAGGGGCAGGCGTTTGTCAAAAGACACAACGATCAGGACGCCGCTGACCGCGTGGCACTGGGCAATGTGCGCTACGACCTTGTGGGCAAGCTGGTGGAGGAAACCGGCTTGACCCGCGCCACGATTGCCGCCATTTTGCAGGGCATTGCCCCGCTTGTGTTTGCCCAATATAAGCTGAACCCGGAGGATTTTATCATCAAGGCGGGGAAAATCATCAACAACCAAAAGGCGGATATGATCATTGAGCATATCACCTACAACAGGCTGGAGGAATCGTACAGCGCCGACATCTTTATGCTGGCAAGCCTGCACGGCAGACAGGGCGTAAACGCCATGCCCGCCGACCGCAGTCTGTACAATTATGTGATTTACGATTCCGATAACGAGCGCCGCTTTGCCCACGAGCTGGATGTTTGCGACAAAATTGCCGTGTATGTCAAGCTGCCCGGCAGCTTTTTCATCAGCACGCCGGTAGGCAAGTATAACCCGGACTGGGCGATCGCCTTCCACGAGGGAACGGTCAAGCATATCTATTTTATTGCCGAAACCAAAGGCACGACCCTGCTTGACCGCAATGAGCTGCGCGGCGTTGAGGACCTAAAGATCCAATGCGCCAAAGCCCACTTTGCCGCCATCAGCAACGACAGCGTCGTCTACGATGTGGTGGACAGCTACGATAAGCTGATGCAGGTGGTTATGGAATAAGCGGTAAGAAGTTTTGCAAGAAAAATTGCATTTGGTTGCCTTATCGTATATAATTGATGAAAAAGCGAAAGGCGGTTTTGTATATGGCACCAATTACTCGTGAACAGGCATTGGAAAATGCTTTGGCTTCTTCGCGCATCGAGGGGTATGAAGTCACCGAACAGACCCGTGCCGACTGCCGCCGCCTGATGGACGGCAAAGTAGATGCCCGCACCTTGGCTGCTGAAATTCTGGCACGGCGCAGGGCGCAGCGAGGGTAAAATGCCATGGCAAACTATGCAGTGAATTCTTTGCAGGATGGGTGCTATCCGGGTACTGTGGTGTTAATAAATATACTTGGCATTCAAAATCAGTCCGACTTGGATGCCGTGGAAGGTACGATCGTTCCGGCTAAGGCTGCTTTATGGGAAGAAAAACCTTTAGCAGAAAGTTTCGATTTTGCGCATTACTGCGCGATTCATCGCTTTTTGTTTGAAGATTTATACGAATGGGCGGGTAAGCCGCGAACGGTGGATATTTCAAAGAAAGGCACACAGTTTTGCCCCGCTGCGCAAATTGAAAGCACAGCGAAAGCCATCTTTGCCAGATTAAAAAAGCAAAATTTCCTTGTAGGCTTAGACAGAGCGCACTTCATTTCTGCCATAGTAGACTTTTATGAACGAACGAATGAGCTTCACCCATTCCGAGAGGGCAACGGCAGAACCCAGCGTGTTTTTCTTTCGCAGCTTGCCCGCCATGCGGGATATGTCATTGATTTTGCCTGTGTTGACCCGGATGATTTAATGATTGCCACAATTCAGGCTGCGGGCGGCGTGGATGATTTTTTGAAGGTTCTGTTTGATGAGATGGTTGTCTAATGAGTATGGAATTTGGAAAATAAACTTTTTCAATGCCAAAATAAGGAAGATACGTATATGAATATAAATTGGACACAACCAATAACAGTATATGAACTGATTGCAATTGCACTGTCTACAATTGCATTAATCATTCCACTTATAAAAAACATTTATCATCATTTTATTAAAAAGCTAAAAGTTGATTTTTTGCCTTCCGGTATGATTACACTATTTCACAACCGGAGTGGATCGTACATTTCCCTTGGAGGTGTCTATGAGGTAAAGAACAAATCGACAACAATCAAGGAAATTACAGCTAAGGTTTTCCGTCAGTCAGATAATGCAACTCTTTCTCTGATATGGTCAACTTTCCCTTCTCCTATTTGTCGCAGAGTTGCAGGAAATTTTGAAACCTCTTTTGAAACTGCACATCCCTTTAAAGTAGAAGCGGATTCTTTGGCGCCTGCATTTGTAGAATTTGCGGATAAGTGTGCTAATATGGATGAAGTATCCAATAACATCTTATATCCGGTTGTGTGTGCAACGATGCCAATATTTTCTCAATCAAATGCAACCTTGCCTATTGTCGATGGCGCGGTACGCGCACTGCCTGAATATGCTTTAGCAAAAATCGCATTAAACGATCATTTCTTTTGGAAGGCCGACGAATATGAAATGGTTATAACAACAATTCATAGTAAAGGTACATTTGATAAGAAATATGTTTTTTCTTTATCAGATGCTGAAAGCTTTCGCCTGAGAAATAATATCGATAGCGTTTTGATTTCTCATGTGGCAAATCACTTTGGAATACCTGTTCAAGTAAACACTGTTGCGAAAGACTTTAAAGAAAAGAATTAGCCGTGGAGGATTTTCTACATCGTATTGGCGCTATGGCACGAGATACGGACGGTAAACTACGCCCCACGGCGGCTCGACAAAATTCGTATAGCCAATCCGGTCGCTTTCCGTATTAATGTGCAGGAGGCTCTTGTCGGTGTCGTATCCGACCCGCGCAACGAATCGCTGATTAAAATGTTCAACCTGATCAATGTCGGTGAGCGCGCAGGCAGCGTTTTACCGAGCATCCGTACCATCTGGCAAAGGCAGGGCTGGCAGGAGCCGGAAATCGTGGAGAGTTTTAATCCGGACCGCACAACGCTGGAGTTGCCGCTTGCCGCCAATAAAGTGGCGGTAAAAAGTGGCGGTAAAGAGGGCGGCATTGCTGAACATCGCAAAGCTGACATTTTACAGTACCTGACAGACACACCTGAAGCGGCAGGCTAGGAAATTGCCGAAGCAGTCTGGACTACAGCTTTCCCGCACAAAAATGTATATAGCTGAATTAATTGAACAGGACGCCATTATTGCAGAAGGAACCGGTCGAGCGCGTAAATATCGACTGAAAAGATAAAGGCCCGGTAAGATAATTTATTGTAGATTGACCACCAACTGACCACCGGCAGTGATTTTTATTGCCGGTGGTCAGTTTTTATCGTTGGCACATTGTTTTATAGTGTTTGTGACAGGTGTGTCGTGGCGGTGCAGGACCAACAAAAAGGTGCAATATGTCATAGAATTGCGAGCCGCGCCCCAGAAACGCCCCGGCGGGGCGTTTCTGGGGCG
>OHAY01001835.1_pt1 | contig 18416 bp, 17 predicted proteins | sample 1577191 | NCBI WGS metagenome assembly OHAY01 (sample SAMEA3541504, study PRJEB24748) | human gut metagenome | biome: human gut; feature: human-associated habitat; material: faeces | place: China | collected 2012 | reverse complement strand
GCCATGGTATTCCTGGAGGCCACCGACATCAAGGAGGCCGCCGACGAGTACGGATTTATCGCGGTCACCTACGACCTGACCGGCAACGCCGACTATATGCTGGACCTGCTGGAGCTGGTCAAGGACGACTGTAAAAAGGCGGGCGTGACGGTGGATGAGGACCGGATCTATGGCTACGGTCAGTCCGCCGGCGGCGGAGCCACAGACGCTGCCGCCGGTACCGGCGCTTTTATTTTCGGCGGAGAAATCCGGATCCGGCCTGCTCCCGCAGACATTGCCGGCGGCTGGACAGGCGGCGCCGGCGAAATACCGAACGACGGCGGCGCCGCTTCATGCGAAAGACCGCCCAGCGTTCCTGCCGCCGCGGCGGCTTCCAGCCGGCTGATACGGTCCAGCAGCGCCTGCGGCACCGCATAGGTTTGCTCTTCCAGCCGCTGCACCCGGCGCGCCAAATCGTCCAGACTGCTTTGTCCCAGCGTAGACGCTGCCGTCAGTAAACCGGCTTCTGCCGCTACCCGAGCCATAGCCGACGTGCGCGCGGTATTGAGCGCTTCCTGCAAAATTCCAATCACGGCATATAACCGCGGCGGCTCTATCGACTGCGCCTGCGCTTTCAGTTCGTCCATGCAGTCGCTGTACGCTGCCAGCGCTTCCGCTTCCGGCAAGGTACGGCACAGCATGAGCGACCGCAAATGTTCCAATAGCTCCATCAGCAGCTGCACCGGTTCTTTTCCTGTTTCAAACGCTTCGTTCAATGCCTGCATCAAACCGCCGGCATCGTTGGCAAAAATATACCCGCACAGCTTGAGCAGCCAATCTCTGCCCACCAGCCCCAAAAGCTGCCGCACTGCCGCTTCATCAATGGCCGAATCCATCGTTCCTACGCATTGATCCAGCAGACTAAGCGCATCGCGCATGCCTCCGTCCGACTGAACGGCCAGCAGATTTGCCGCCCCTTCCGTAAGAGAAAAACCGCTCTCTTTCGCTACATATAAAAGCCGCTCTGCAATATCCCGGCTGGTAATGCGGCGGAATTCAAACCGCTGGCACCGCGACAAAATTGTCATGGGAATCTTAGCCGGCTCCGTCGTCGCCAGGATAAACACCACATGCGCCGGCGGTTCTTCCAGCGTCTTTAAAAGGGCGTTGAAGGCTTCCATGGTAAGCATATGCACTTCGTCGATAATAAATATTTTTTTCCGCCCTTCCACCGGCATAAACTTGACCGTTTCCCGCAGATTGCGGATATCTTCAATACTGCGGTTCGACGCCGCGTCCACTTCCGTTACATCGATGGACTCGCCGGCGCTGATATGCCGGCACGATGCACAGGCATTGCACGGCTCGGCGTCTTTGGCATTCGGGCAGTTGAGGGCCTTGGCAAAAATGCGGGCCGTACTCGTCTTCCCGGTGCCTCTGGGTCCGGAAAACAGATACGCATGCGCTACTTTATCCGACAAAATCGCTTTTTGCAGCGTTTCCATCACCATATGCTGTCCCACTACGTCGGCAAAAGACGCAGGTCTCCATTTTCTATACAACGCGATATAGGCCACCGGACTTCCTCCTTTTTGATACAAAAAAAGCAGCCTCCGCTGCTTTGCGCAAACACTGGCATATGACAACCTGACAGGTTTCCCCGTGGCACATAAGAGGGACTGCTTAGTGCTGCTTCCTCTCGGACCTGACACGGTTCACAGCTTCCTATTGCACAGGCCCCATCAGATTGCCATATGCCAACATTTGCAATATAAAGTATTATATACTATGGATCTGAAATTGTCCACGAATTCGGCAGGAATTTTCTTCTTTTTTTACTTTTCTTTGCCCTGACCTTTCCCCAGGGCATATTGACGCGTATCCGCCGTCATGATACGATAAATTCATTGTTTTGCCGCTTCGGCACATTATATCAGGGAGGTCCTGCCATGTGGGATATGCTTTGGCCCATGCTCATCGTTATCGGCGCCAACACTATATATAATATTTGTACAAAATCACTGCCGGAACATACCAGCATGTACGCGTCGTTCTTCGTTACCTATCTTTTGGCCACCGTTTGCTCGGCCCTTCTGTTCTTTTTTACAGCGGGACAGAAAAGTCTTTTCGCCGAAGTTGCAAAAACCAACTGGACGGCTATCGCTCTTGGTTTATCCATTATTACCATTGAAGTAGGCTATGTCTATATGTACCGGGCCGGGTGGAAAGTCAGCACCGCCTCGCTCATTGCCAATACGGCGCTGGCCTGCGCCCTGCTCGTTGTAGGAATCCTGCTGTATAAAGAGGAAGTATCCGTCCAGCAGCTCATCGGCATGGGCATCTGCGCCGTCGGATTATATCTGATCGGACGCTGATGATTTTTTCCAGACTGTTTCTATGGAAACGGTCTTTTTTTCTGTCTATGATCTCCTTTTGTCCGACTGTTTTTGCACAGCAAATAGGCAGGTTTCCGCAGACAGCCGCTATATTTGCCGCCGTCCGCCTTTACAAACCGGCAGCCGGCATACTACAATAGTCCTTATGAAATCAGATAAGAAAGAGGGGTTCCATGAGTTATTTAAACGTTACTAACATTTCCCATTCGTTTGGCGGACGGCAGATTTTGGAAAATGTATCTTTCAAACTGCTCCGCGGAGAACATGTCGGTCTTGTCGGGGCAAACGGCGAAGGAAAATCCACGTTTCTCAATATCGTCACCGGCCATTTGCAGCCGGACGAAGGGAAAGTAGAATGGCCGGGGCGCGTAACCGTCGGCTATCTGGATCAGCAAAGCACCTTAGAGCAAGGAATGACCATCCGGGAAGTTCTGCGGACAGCTTTTAAAGACATGTTTGCCCAGGAACAGCATATGCTGGAGTTATACGATAAGATGGGCAGCGCTTCTCCGGACGAACTGGACGCGATGATGGAAGAAGTCGGCGAGATTCAGTCTGAATTGGAGCACAGCGGATTTTACGCATTAGATTCAAAAATAGAAGAAGTCGCCAACGGCCTGGGGCTTGGCAGCATCGGACTGGATCGGGATGTGGCAGATTTGTCCGGCGGCCAGCGCAGCAAAGTACTGCTGACCAAACTGCTGCTGCAAAATTCGTCCATCCTTCTTCTCGACGAACCGACCAACTATCTGGACGCCGAGCACATCGAATGGCTCACCAAATTCCTGCAAAACTATGAGCATGCCTTTATCCTCATTTCCCATGACATCGCCTTTTTAAACAGCGTAGTAAATGTAGTCTATCATCTGGAAAACTGCGAATTAACCCGCTATACCGGCAATTACGACAAATTCCAGGAAATGTACGCCATTTACCAAAACCAAAAACGGAGCGCCTACGAACGGCAGCAGCAGGAAGTCGCCCGGCTGGAGGATTTCATCGCCCGCAACAAGGCGCGTGTCGCCACTACGAACATGGCAAAAAGCCGTCAGCGAAAATTAGATAAAATGGAACGGCTTGAAAAACCAAAAGAACGGATAAAACCAACCTTCCGCTTCCAGGAAGCCCGGACGCCCAGCCGCTATTTGGCAGAAGCGTCTGATTTGGTGCTGGGCTACGATACGCCGCTGACCCGGCCCGTTACCTTTGCTTTGGAACGGGGACAAAAAATTGCCGTCCGCGGCGTCAACGGCCTGGGAAAAACGACGTTATTAAAAACGATTTTAGGGCTGATTCCTCCTGTCAGCGGCAGCATAGAGCTGGGAGAATTTCTGGAGCCCGGCTATTTTGAACAGGAAGAACGGACAAAAAATGAAAATACCGCGCTCGACGACGTTTGGAATGAATATCCGGGGCTGACCAATTTTGAAGTCCGGGCGGCGCTGGCATCCTGCGGTCTCAGCAACGATCATATTACCAGCAAAGTATTTGTATTGAGCGGCGGCGAGGCTGCCAAAGTCCGCCTCTGCAAACTGATGCTCAAAAAAGTGAACTGGCTGATCTTAGACGAACCGACCAATCATCTGGATCCTGATGCCAAAGAAGAATTGAAAAAAGCGTTAATCGATTTTAAAGGCAGTATCCTTCTGGTTTCCCACGAACCGGACTTTTATGAAGACTGGATCGACAGCGTGTGGAACATAGAAGACTGGACAACTAAAATTATTTAATGTGGAGGCTTTCCTATGCGTAACTTTTTGAAAAAAACAACTCTTCTCTGTACTCTTTTCTGTATGCTGGGCGGCGCGGCAGCGCTTGCTCAGGTAAAAAGCGTTACCGTTCCTTCTCATGAACCGCCGAAGCAGCCGATCGTCATCGAAGGCCCTATGCCGATCGAAGCGCAGAATTTAGCAGCCCGCCTGGAAAATGTCCGGGAAGAACGGACGGGCAACTATATTTTCTATATCGGAACGCTGGATTCGTATCCGGTCATTGTCGCTAAAACCAGCAAAGGCATGGAAAATACGGCAGCAGCCACGGCCATTGCCATTGAGCGGTATAAACCGATCGCCGTGATCAATCAGGGCACTTCCGGCGGACATGATCCGAACCTGAATGTAGGCGATATCGTCCTTGGCAAAAAAGTATTCAACGCCGGTAATTTTAAAACGCCGACCAGACAGGCCGGCGAAGGCAGCGATCCGTTCCAGTGGATTCCGATGGACGTCATGGCTTCTGAAGGCAGCGCCGGAGAAAATCAGGACGCGGAAAAAGTTCGCTATTATGAAGGCAATCCGCAGCTGCTTCGCATCGCGAACTCCCTCAAACACCAATATACCCGCGGAAAAGTAGTGGAAGGTACGGTGGCTTCTGCGAATTTTTGGAACAATGAATTAGATCGTATGAACTGGCTCCATACCGAATACGGCTCCAGCGTCGAAGAGATGGAAGCCGCAAGCGCCGCGCTGATATGCGAAGCGTATCAGGTTCCGTTCCTTACCGTTCGCGTCTTGTCCAACAACAAAACCAACGGCGGAAAATATGATCCTTCCACCGCAAAAGATTGTCAGGATTTCGTAGAAAAAATCGTGCGGGCCTATATCAAATCCCTGCAGTAAAAATCCCTGGCTTTGACTTTATTCATTGCTTCATGATTATTATCTTATAATAATGTATTATATAAAAAAGTCTCCGGCACTAACATGCCGGAGGCTTTTTTATAATTTGCCAAACCATTTCTCATATATTTTCTGGTATTCGCCCGTCTCTCTTAATTTTTTGAGAGCTCGGTTGATATCATCTCTAAATTCCGTATCGCCTTTTTTCACAGCCATGACCATCGGACTTTTCCGCATCGATTCCCCAACAATCTTTATATTGGGATACACGCCCTGATTCAGGTAATACAACCCTACCGGCCGTTCGATTACAATTGCGTCCACTTCTCCGCTCGACAGCGCAAACAAACATTGCGAGCTGGCGTCAAACTCCACGAGCTGCACCCGCGGTATCGCTTTGGCTATATCCATGGCAACCGTTCCGTTTTGCACGCCTACCACCCGCTCTTCCAGCTCATCAATTCCTTTACGGATATCGCTGTCTTCCCGAACCATGACAACATAGCCCGTTCCATAAAAATACGGATCGGTAAATTCCATTTGCTGCGACCGGATATCCGTCGCATCCATAGCGGAAATAATCATATCGATATCGCCCTGCTGCAGCGCCGGGATCAGACGGTTAAAATACATCGGCTTCAATTCCCAATTATACCCCAGCTCCCTTGAAATGGCCTGGGTCAGCTCAATATCAAATCCCGTATACGAATTATTTCCCTGAGAAAATTCAAACGGCGGATTCATCATTTCCGTACCAACGCGAATCGTCGTGTCCACATGGTGTTTTTCCATCGCCCAGTTCAGCAAGCTTCCTAAAAGCACGACAGCTGCTGCAACAGCTATAACCTTGCTTTTCTTCATCATTAGGCACCTCCCGCATTGTGCTTGTCGCACCGTATGGATCCAAAGACTTTCTTTCTGCTTAATTGTATTATACCCACTGCCATTCTTCAATGAAAAACGCCATTTCTAATAGAAAAATAATTCCTTACGTTTATATCTAAATTGCTTTTTATTTCTTAAAATCATCTTTTTTTCTTCTCATTAAAGAAGGATTTCCCCTCTCTTCCCCAGAATCTCTTTAATTAATCAAACGTTTAATTAATTTTTGTGCAAGGAGTGAAGTTCGTATGGAAAATAAAAAACAGCGCCTGTTTGACGCCGCAGCCCGCCTGTTTGCCAAACAAGGCTATACGGCGACGTCGATCCAGCAGATCAGCCAGGAGGCCGGAGTTAACGGCGCGATGGTTTCCTATTATTTTGGCAGCAAGCAGGGACTATATGTTGCAGTCGTCCATTTTATTATTCAGCTGCTGGCCGATCTTCCGCAAAAATATCCCCTATCCTCTGCGGAGCCGGAAGAAATCATCCGTCAATACGTCCGCACCATTTCTCAAATCCATCAGACACATCCGGAATTTGTACAAATCTTATCCCGCGAACTATGTGAAAGAAGTTCAGTCCTTCCTTCGTTTGTCCACGAGTATGTACAGCCGCTGTTCTTATTTCTGTGCCAAACCTTTCAAAAAGGAATCGATACCGGCGTATTCAGAGACAACATCTGCCCGGAACAAGCGGTCATCATTCTTGCCGGCGCCATCAATTTCGCCTATCTGACCGCGCCCATCCGCCAGGAAATTCAGCTGCAAGTGCCTTTAGATGAGCATTTCTCTCATCAGATACTCGATATCTTTTTTAATGGTATTCGGAGGTGAACCGTATGACCGTTTCATTTCGCAAAAAACTTTTTCTCGCCGGAATCATCGGCGTTATCCTTTGCGCAGCTGCCGGATATTCGCTGTACCTGCAGCATGTGCAGCAGCAAAAATATACGGGAACCATCGAAGCGACACAGGCAGACATCACGCCGAAGATCAGCGGCTATATCCAGCATCTTGCTATTAAAGAAGGCGCCCATGTTGCCGCCGGCAATACCGCCGCGACCCTAAATGCCCGGGATCAGCTGGCCCAGCTCGCCCAATCACAGGCAGCCTATGAAAAAGCCGTTCATCAGCTGGCTGATCTGGAAAAAGGCGCCCGAGCCGAAGAACTGCGGGAAGCTGCCGCCAACACCGCAGCTGCCCAGTCAACCTATGACAAAGCCGCTGCCGATTATACCCGATATCAGGCGCTTGCTGCCGGCGAAGTCATTTCTGCTCAGGAATTTGATACCGCTTCTTTAGCTTATGAAACGGCAAAACAGGCGCTGGCAGCCGCGCGGGAACGGGAACAGCTGCTGATTGCAGGCAGCCGTCCCGATGAAATCCTTGCGCAGCGGTCCGAAGTTGCCCGCAGCAAGGCGGCGCTCGACAACGCGTCTTTTTCCGTTGAAGACATGACGTTATTCGTCCCCATTTCCGGCATTGTCTTATCCAAAAATTATGAAGAAGGCGAATACATCACTGCCGGCAGCGCGTTAGCGACAATTGCCGACTTGCAGGACTGCTATGTCCGGATTTATGTGCCGTCTTCGTTGTTGGGCACTATTTCCCTCGGCCAAAAAGCAGAAGTGTCGATCGACGCGTATCCGGATACGGTATTTGAAGGCTACATCAAAGAGATCAGCGATACGGCAGAATACACGCCGCGGCAAAGCATCAGCCCCGAAGAGCGGGCCAACATGGTATTTTCCGTCAAAGTCCAGCTGCCTAATCACCAAGAAATCTTTAAGCCCGGCATGATCGCCGATGTGAGGTTCTTATGATTCGTCTGGAACATGTCTCCAAATCATATGGATCGACCGCAGCGCTCCGCGAGGTTACGCTCCATATCCGGCCCGGTGAAATCATGGGGCTCGTCGGCCCGGACGGAGCGGGAAAAACAACGCTGCTTCGGCTGATCACCGGCGTCTTATCCGGTTATGACGGCAGCATAACGGTTGGCGGCACGATGGATAAAAAACAATATATTCCTTCCATGGCCTACGTCCCGCAGCGTTTTAGTCTGTACAAAGACATGACGGTTATGGAAAATATCCGCCTCATGGGAGCGCTGTACGGCGTAGCGGAAAAAGATATCGAAGAACGGGCTGCGTATAGCCTGACCTTTACCGGACTGTATCCATTTCGCGACCGCCTGGCAGGCAAACTATCCGGCGGCATGAAACAAAAGCTGGCCTTGTCCGCCGCTATTTTACATACGCCCAAGCTCTTTATCCTCGACGAACCTACGACGGGCGTCGATCCCAATGCACGGAGAGAATTCTGGCAGCTCTTATATGAACTGAACCGGCAGGGCATGACGATCCTGGCAGCCACGCCCTATATGGATGAAGCGGCGCTGTGCCATCGTATTGCGCTGATGTGGGAAGGAACGATTCTGCGCTGTGCTTCGCCAAAAGAACTCCTGGCGTCCTATCCATATACGGTGCTGTCGTTCCCTTCTGATGACCGCCGCATGGCGCGCCGTCTTGCCGGCTGCTATTTTCATGACATACAGCCCTTCGGCAATTCCTACCGCCTGATCACAGACGATCCGGAACAAACAACCGCTTCCGTACTGGCCAGATTTCAGGAATTATCCCTTCCTTTACCGGCGCTTACTACGGCCGCGCCCACACTGGAAGATGTCTTTCTCCTTCATACCGACAAGCGGGGTGAATCCTATGGCAGCCATCATTGAAACGCATAACCTAACCTGCCGATTTGGAGATTTTACCGCCGTAGACCGCTTATGCATCTCCATTCCGCAAGGCGCCATCTACGGCTTCCTGGGGCCAAACGGCGCAGGCAAATCAACGGCGATCCGCATGCTCTGCGGCCTATTGCAGCCTACAGAAGGGGAAATCACGATTCTGGGAAAAGACGGCCGCCGCGACATGGCTGCTGTCCGCCCTCATATCGGCTATATGTCGCAGCTTTTTAGCCTATACCCTGATCTGACCGTAGAAGAAAACTTGAATTTCTATGCGTCCATGTACGGATTAACCGGAATCTATAAAAAAGAACGGATCGAAGCCATGCTGAAACTGTCCAATTTATCTGAGCAGCGGACTGCAAAAACCGGCGCTCTTTCCACCGGCGTCCGCCAGCGCCTTGCCTTGGGAAGCGCCATTCTCCATGAACCGCAGCTCCTTTTCCTCGATGAACCGACCAGCGGCGTCGATCCGAATATGCGAAGACTGTTCTGGGATATCTTATACGATCTAGCCGATACAGGCACAACGATTCTGGTCACGACCCATTTTATGGACGAAGCCGAACACTGCGATCAGGTCGCGTTCATCAACGCAGGCAAGCTGCTGGTCACCGGCAGCCCGCCGCATTTAAAAGCCGGCCTGCCCGGCCATCTCATCGAACTTGCCTCCGACGACGCCTTCTCCCTGCTTGCCGCCGTCACCGCCGGCTCGCTTTCCTATTTAGACGCCTATGTATACGGAAAAAACCTCCGCCTGCTGCTGCAAAGTGAGGTTCCTGCAGATTTTCCTTATCCTTATACTTCCATAACCCCTTCTATGGAAGACGTCTTTTCCTATTACGCCAAACATACAAGGAGATGATTACATGCACCGCTTACTGGCTCTGTTAAAAAAAGAATTTATCCAAATGCGGCGCGATCCGCTGACAATCGGGATCATGCTGGCAATGCCCATCATTCAGCTCCTTATTTTTGGCTTTGCGATCAACACCGACGTCAAACATCTGCCGACCGCCGTATTCGATCAGTCCCTCTCGTACGAAAGCCGCGCCCTTCTCACCGGATTTACTGCCAGCGAATATTTTGATATTACCTATGTGGGAACCAGTCCGCAGGATGTTTCTGACGCGGTTCATACAGGAAAAGTAAAAGTAGCCGTCATCATACCGCCGGATCTGTCCTCCAACCTTAAACACAATACCAGCACGCCGATACAAGTCCTCGTAGATGCGTCTGATTCCATGTCCGCTTCTTCCGCTATCGCCGCGGCCCAGTCTATCGGCCAGTTAAAATCACAGGAAGCGGTACTAGAAAAAAACGGAATCCATGCAGCTCAGGCCAATCTTTATGATATCCGCGTCCGCTCCTGGTACAACCAGGATTTTATCACGCCCTACTACATGGTGCCGGGCATTATGGGAACCATCCTGACCATGACAATGGTGATGGTCACGTCCAGCGCCATTGTCCGGGAACGGGAAAACGGCACGCTTGAACAGCTCCTCGTCACGCCGATGCGTTCCTACGAACTGATGCTGGGCAAGATTATTCCCTACATCCTCGTCGGCTACGTCCAGGCTACCGTAGCGTTATTGGTCGGTATCCTGGTCTTTCATATCCCGGTTCGCGGCAGCTTGCCGCTCCTGTATGCCCTTACCTCCTTTTTCATCGTCGCCTCCCTTACCCTGGGACTGCTCATTTCCAGTACGGCGCAAACGCAGATGCAGGCTATGCAGATGTCCTTTTTTATTCTGCTGCCCAGCATCATGCTGTCCGGCTTTGTATTCCCGCGGGATTCCATGCCCCTTCTTTTCTATTATCTCGGCAATCTCCTCCCCCTTACCTACTATCTGGAAATTCTTCGCGGCATCTTACTAAAAGGCAATACCTTTACCATGCTCTGGGGACAGGTTTTCGCCCTGATTACCTTCATTTCCGCCGTGCTGGTCTTCACCATTCAGCGATTTACCAAAACCTTCCACGCTTGATGTTGTGAAATCGAGAAAGTTACCGTATAATAGATGTAAATATTAGAAATTAAGGAGTCTATTCCAATGAACAACAATGAATTGCCTATTCTTCGAAATGAAGGAATCCTGGCCTACAATTTCTACACGGAAGCACTAAAATCCATGGTAGAAAATCTGATAGAGGCAGAACTGTTTTCCCAGCCTTCCGAACATGCAGAATGCTGTCATGAAGAAGACGGCTGCAATGCCAGCGAAGAAGAACAAGAAAAAATTTTTCATTACTGGGGCGATATCTTCGATCCATTTTTCAATGACCTGGGAAAATTAGGAATTTTCCTTCATGACGCGTACTACAAAACACACAAGTTAGACATGAAAGCGATCCATAATTATCAGCTTCTGATCGGCAACAGCTGCGAAGAGCTCCATACGAAATTGGAAAATGCCCATGTCACCACCGATTTAGGCCTGTATTACCGGGCAATGCTGCATTTTGGCATCAATATGATCCCTACCATGGCGATCATCAGCGTGCTGAACGACGTCGATGAAACGAAGGACTCTTCCCTTGCCGGCACATTCAGCGAAATGCAGTCTTCATCTAAACATATCAACTAAACAGCAGAGAGGTTATCATGCGTTCTTACCCTAAATTTTATATTACTCCCAAAGGCGAAAAAGCCGCCCGTTCCGGCCATCCCTGGGTGTTCGGCGAAGAAATTACTCATATCGAAGGCACGTATTCCAACGGCGATCTCGTCGACGTCCTTTCCCAAAAAGGGAAGTATATCGGCACCGGTTTTGTAAACGACCATTCCAAAATCCGGGTCCGCATTCTTTCTGCCAATGCCAACGATACGTTTGACGAAGCATTTTGGGAACGGCGTCTCCGCTACGCCATCGACTACCGCCGCACGGTCATGCCCGGCGATGATTTTAAATGCTGCCGCCTTATTTTTGGTGAAGCAGACACCTTCCCGGGGCTGACGGTCGATCGGTTCAACGATATCCTGGTAACCCAGACCCTTTCTCTGGGCATCGAGGTGCGAAAGCAGATGATTTTTGATCTTCTTATAAAAATCCTTTTAGAACAAGGCGAAATCATCCGCGGCGTATACGAACGAAACGACGTAAAAATCTGCCGGCTGGAAGGCCTGGAAGAAACGAAAGGATTCTATCAGACCGCTCTCCTTCCCGGCCCCTGTCCAACGACGACCGATATCATTGAAAATGGAATCCGCTATACTGTCGATGTAGAAAACGGGCAGAAAACCGGCTTCTTTCTCGATCAGAAATACAATCGCCAAGCAGTTTCCCGTATCGCGAAGGGCCGTCATGTACTGGACTGCTTCACCCATACCGGCTCCTTTGCCTTAAACGCGGCTAAAGGCGGCGCAGCTTCGGTAACGGCAGTGGATATTTCCGCCGACGCCGTTGCCATGACCGATCATAACGCTAAAATCAACGGCTTAGACCAGATCGTCAAAGGAAAAGAAGCCAATGTATTTGATCTGCTGACGGAATTGAGCCAAACAAAATGCAGAGACTACGATTTTATCATATTGGATCCGCCGGCATTTACCAAATCCAGCCAGACGGTCCGCAATGCAATCCGCGGCTACAAGGAAATCAATTTAAAAGCCATGAAACTCCTGCCTCGCGGCGGGTATTTAGCTACCTGCTCCTGCTCGCACTTCATGAAAGAAGAACTTTTCTTAAAAATGCTGCACGATGCGGCCAAAGACGCCGCCGTTACCCTTCGTCAGATTGAAGCGCGGCAACAGTCCCCGGATCACCCTTATCTATGGAACGTTCCGGAAACGTATTATCTAAAATTTTATCTCTTTCAAGTGGTCTAACCCACAAACAAAAAAGCACCGAGACATTTCATCTCGGTGCTTTTTCTGGTCTTCTTATTGGAGGGCGTCCCGCAGGATTTCCTGTATGCGGGCATACTCTTCTTCTGTAATGGGAAGTCCCGGCTCTCTCGTATACGTGGAGATATCGAGTCCCTGTGCTTTGACTGCCGCTTTTACCGCGGTGATAAATAATCCCGTCGCTTCATATATACTCATGAGTTTAGAGATTTTCTTAGCGCAGGCTTCCGTAACGGCAAAATCTTTTTCTTCATAGGCTTTATGATATGCCACGAACAATTCCGGCACGATATTCGTCAAACCGCACAATACGCCGTCGCCGCCGGACACACGGTTGACCAGGTAATATTCATCAAATCCGGAAAGAACGGAAAAGTCCGGATTGACCGCTTTGACTGCCTGAATCACTTTTCTGGTATGGCTGATGTTATCTACCGTATCTTTTACCCCTACGATATTCGGATACGCTGCCGCCAATTTCTGAAGCACCCGCGGCGTAAGATCTGCCCCTACCCGATCCGGGAAGTTGTAGATCTGTATCGGCAAGTCTACTTCAGAAGCAATGCGGCCGAAATAAGCGATTGCACTATCTTCCGTCGGTCCGAAATAGTACGGGGATACGACGTTGATGCCGTCTGCACCGGCCTGCTGCGCATATTTTGCCAGCTCCAGCACTCGTTCCAGCGATGTGTCGCCCACGCCAACCAGCACTTTAGTCCGATGGTTGACCACCCGCACCGCCGTATCGATCAATTGTTTCTTTTCTTCCATCGATACCGCATAGAATTCACCCAGGCTGCCGAACAGCAGCAAACCGTGGATACCCGTTTCTGTCAGGTGATTCAAATGTTTTTCCATATTTTCGAAATCAATAGCGCCGTCTTCTTTCATGATCGTAATGACCGGCGTATAGACACCTTTTAATTTCAGCATGTTATGTTCCTCCTAAAACATCCCTATATTTATATTACGGCATCCACAATAAGGATAAATATGAGACCCAGCACGGCCTGCAATGTAGCCATGACCGTCCAAGTCATAAACGTTTCCTTCATGGAAAGGCCGAAATATTCTTTAATCATCCAGAATCCCGCGTCATTTACGTGGGAAGCAATCGTACTCCCTGCGCCGGTTGCCAGCGTTACCAATGCCAAGTTCACATCATAGGCGCCCAGCATCGGCAGCACCAACCCTGAAGTGGATAAAGCCGCCACGGTTGCCGAACCCAGAGCGATACGCAAAATTGCCGCTACCGTCCAAGCCAGGATAATCGGCGAAATCGTCACGCCATCAAACAACAGCGCGATATACTGTCCAACGCCGCCGTCGATAAGCACCTGTTTAAAGGCTCCGCCGCCTCCGATGATCAGCAGCATCATACCGATACCGGAAATCGCCGCTCCGCAGGAACCCATAATTTCTTTTACAGGAATATCCCGCTGTATCCCCATCGTATACATGGCCACTAAAATAGAGATGATCATGGCAATCGACGGCATACCGACAAATTCAATCACATCAAACAGGAAATTTTCTTCGACCAAGCCCACATCCAGCAGCATTTTGCCGAAAGTTGCCACCATCATCAAGATAATCGGCAGCATAGCCGTAAATAAACTTACGCCAAATCCAGGCATTTCTTCATCTGTGAACTGCCGTACTTTTCCCAGCGCCGTAATATCTCCGGCTTTTTCAAATGCCGTCGGAGCCAGCTTCTTTGCAACGATCGTAAAAAGAGGCCCCGTCAGAATTACCGTAGGGATCGCAATCAATACGCCGTAAAACAAGACGCTTCCCAGATCAGCGCCGTATTCTCCGGCAATGACCGTCGGCCCCGGATGCGGCGGCAGGAAACAATGAGCCGAAAGCAAAGACGCCAGCATGGGAATCCCTAAATAAATCGGCGTTACTTTCATTTCTTTGGCAATCGTAAAAATAATTGGTAAAAGCAGCACCAGTCCCACTTCAAAGAACATGGCAATACCTACGATAAAGGAAGCTGCCAATACGGCCCACTGAATCTTCTTTTCTCCAAACCAATCGATAAGGGTCAGGGAAATCCGCTGTGCGCCGCCGGCGTCGGCTACTAACCGACCCAGCATGGCTCCCAGCCCAAAAATCAGCGCAATATGCCCCAGCGTGCCGCCGATCCCTTTTTCCAGCAGGTTGGAGATTTTCAGCAGCGGTATACCGAAACAAATTGCCGCAAACACGGACACGATCAGCAAGGATACAAAGGTATTTAATTTAAATTTAGAGATGAGCAATATCAGCAATGCGACCGATATCGCGGTAATCAACAATGGCATAACGATTCTCCTTACCTGTCAGTATTATTTAGTCAAACCAAGAGCTTTTTTGCCGGCATTCAGCACTTCAATAATACGATCTACATCGTATACTGTGCCGCGCCAGGTACCGCCGCTTACATCTTGAAGCGCTGCCCAAAGGCGGGTATCGTCCGGCAAATCGTCGTCGGCATGAACATTCGGATTCGATTCGCGCCGTGCCAATTCAGCTGCCCCTTCTTCATACGTCATCGGCTGTTCTTCTGTACCGATAAAGTTCAGGCTGCCCTCCAGTTTTACCGTATCCACGATGATTTCTACGATATCGCCGTCCCGCAGTTTACCGATCGGACCGCCAGCCATCGCTTCCGGCCCAACATGGCCAAAGCAAGCACCGGTAGATACTCCGGAGAACCGAGCGTCAGTAATCAGCGATACATGTTTGCCGAAAGGCAAATGCTTCAAGGCCGAAGTCAGCTGATACGTTTCTTCCATACCCGTTCCCATTGGGCCGCCGCCCATTACGATCATAATATCGCCGGCAACGATGCGGCCAGCTTCTTTCAGCGCAGCAATCGCCGCTTTTTCCGAAGTAAATATTTTTACTTTCGCCGTATGACGGAATACATGGTCATCATCAATCACAGACGGGTCGATCGCAGTAGATTTAACAACGGAACCTTCCGGAGCGATATTGCCTACCGGGAACGTTACCGTAGAACCGATCCCTTTTTTCTTTGCTTCTTCCGGCGAGAAAATCACTTCATCCGGATCCAGGTTATCTGCTTCCAGCAGCTGTTTCCGACAAGCATGACGCCGTTCCGACTGTTCCCACCAATCCAAGTTTTCACCCAGCGTACTGCCTGTTACTGTCAGCACATCTTCATGCAGCAAACCAAGCTTACGCAGATGGAGCATAACTTCCGGCACACCGCCAGCCATAAATACGTCTACCGTCGGATAGTTTACCGGACCGATCGGCAGCACGCTCACCAGACGAGGCACTTCTTTATTAATCCGCGCCCAATCATGAACCGTCGGGATCTTACAGCCTGCCGCATGAGCAATTGCCGGCAGATGCAGAAGCATATTCGTCGAACCGCCGCAAGCCGCATGAATGATCATCGCATTCTCGATCGCTTTATCCGTCAAAATATCTTTTGTCGTAATGCCGCGTTTTTCCATATCCATAACGGCAACAGCGGATTTTCTTGCTACTTCTTTCCAAATTTCCTGACCGGAAGGAGCCAGTGCAGAATGGGGCAATGCCAATCCCAAACCTTCTGCAATAACCTGCGACGTTCCCGCCGTTCCAAAAAACTGACATCCGCCGCCGGCACAAGCACAGGCGCTGCACCCTACCCGTTTCGCATATTCCAGAGAAATCTCGTCATTTGCATATCGAACGCCAATCGTCTGTACCGTACCCATATCTTCGCTGTCATTTGCCATCAGCGTACCGCCGCCGGGAACACAAATCGTCGGGATATCATGCATACCAGCCAAAGCCATCATCATTGCCGGCAGTCCCTTATCGCAAGTAGCCACGCCAACCACAGCCCGGCGCGTAGGAAGGGAGCGAACCAGACGGCGCATGACCATCGCCGCATCGTTCCGGTACGGCAGTGAATCAAACATCCCCGTCGTTCCCTGCGAACGGCCGTCACAAGGATCCGTTACATATGCCGCATGCGGAACCAAGCCCATTTTCTGGAACTCTTCTGCGGCAGCGGCCATTTGAATATCCAATTGAAAATGACCATTATGCAGCCCAACCGCCAATGTCTTGCCATCACTCGTATGAAGACCGCCCAACGTGCTGATAATCATCACATCGCCATTTGCCAGCGCTGCAGGATCCCAACCCATACCGGCATTTACAGTCATCCCAAAAATATTGCCGCTCGGAGACTCGCGCAGCAGCTCCGGAGTAAGAGGCAGCTCGCCTTTCGGACCATCTGCATGGGTTGCCGCCTGATACAAAGATTTCGCTTCATTTGCATACAAACTGTTGATTGACATACCTTCCACTTCCTTTAACCAAATTATTTTTTCTTCCGCATATACGAACCACGTTACTTATATACGAACTTCATGGCAACAATATATCATACTTCGATTCTCAAATCAATAATTTAAATGCAAAAATTTTATTTTTCTTATAACTATTTACTACTTCTTTGCAAGGACATATTTCTTTGCTATAATTGATAAATACATTCCAATGATTGGAGGCCTTAGCATGGCACATAAACCAACAGAGCGAGTGCTCAGCATTCTTACCCTTCTTGCGGCTCATCCGGAAGGGCTGTCATTGACGAATATAACCGAAATTTTACATATACCCAAAAGCACCATTTCTCCCATTTTGCAAGAAATGACACAACAAAATTTTCTTCATCTCCAGCCGGAAGGCAACCTATATTCCATCGGCATTGCCTCCTACTGTATTGGCGCGGCTTACGCACATGACCGAGCGCTCATACCTTATATCAAAGAAGAGATGAAAAAAATCAGTCAGGAAACTCAGGAAATGTGCCAGGTCGGCATACTGGACGGATCAGACGTACTCTACATTTTAAAAGAAGAACCTCGCATCTCGCCTACAATAAAAATTATTTCCTATATCGGGAAAAAATTGCCGGCTTATTGCACGTCTCTTGGCAAAGCATTGCTCTCCTCCCTTACCTTTGACGAGTTGAAAGCGCTGTATCCCAATCCGTTGGAACCCGTCACTCCCAATACGATCACTGATCTGACAGTCCTTTATCAACAGCTTCAGGATATCAAAAAAACGCATATCGCCGCCGAATATGAAGAGGCAACCTGCCAGCTCTGCTGCTTTGCGGTTCCCATTCATCTGCAAGGAACTCAATCCTATGCGCTCAGCATCAGTATGCCTTTATTCCGTGCCAGTGAAGAAAAAATTGAACTAGCTAAAAAACTTCTTTTAGAAGCGAAAGCGGCAATCGAAAGTTATACTATTTCCAACTCCATAGCGGCTAAATAAACTATTTTCTTTAACAAATATCGATAAATAAAACCGCCTGCGGCAATCCATACCGCAGGCGATCTTTTTATTCCTATACCAAAATCCCTATAAAAATATATTGCTGTTAAAACGCCTTCCTATTCCTAAAAATTGCCGGAATATTTTTTCCGTTACACCGCGTTCCAAGATAAAGCTAGTGTCCAAAAGACTTAAGACCATCCATGCCCAGTAAAGCAAAAAAGCGGCCCGAGAGAAGTCCAAGGTGGTGGTGAAGGAACTGCCTTCTATGAAACTGAAAGAGACTGCAAAGAAGGTAATAGATGGCATCAAAGAAACACTGACCTACTGCAATTTTGCCAGTAAACATTGGACTCGTATCCGCACCAACAATGTTATGGAACAGTTAAACCGTGAGATCCGCCACACTCATGTGGTGGGTAGTTTCCCAGATGATACTTCTACTCTCACGCTAGTCTGCGCCGGACTGCGCTATGTAGCCAGTGCTCTATAAGGAAACAAAAAATACATGAACGTGAACTGTAGGTTAATCAAAGATATATTACAGTATTGGATAAAGAACTTGATTAAGGGAACGCCAATGCAAGGGTTTCATAGGAAAGTTGTTGTATCTACGATTCCAACCGGCTAACTGCGCTTTAA